>JAEEGL011590084.1_pt1 | contig 17414 bp, 17 predicted proteins | sample 9134231 | NCBI WGS metagenome assembly JAEEGL01 (sample SAMN16246548, study PRJNA631951) | gut metagenome | biome: gut microbiome; feature: rumen; material: fiber-attached | host: Bos | place: Iran: Karaj | collected 2018-10
CAACTTCTCCGGTGCCGACCAGGAAAAGCTGTGCGGCGTGCTCTCCGGCGGTGAACGCAACCGCCTGCACCTGGCCCTCACGCTCAAGGACGAAGGCAACGTGCTCCTGCTGGACGAACCCACCAACGACGTGGATGTGAATACCATCCGCGCCCTGGAGGAAGGTCTGGACGGCTTTGCGGGCTGCGCCGTTGTAGTAAGCCACGACCGCTGGTTCCTGGACCGTATCGCCACCCATATTCTGGCCTATGAAGGCGACGGGAAGGTGGTGTTCTTTGAGGGCAACTACCAGGAATACGAGGCCAACCGCAAAATGCGCCTGGGCCCCGATGCAGCACCCAAGCGCTTCAAATACAAGAAGTTGATGGAGTAGTACCTATTCTCTGAACAGGTCCCGCACCGGCAAATCCTGGGAGAAGCGGCTGCGCAGGTTCTCGAAAAGGGCGGCGATGTTGCGGGAAAAGCGTGAACCGCGCCAGGTGGAGGTGTTGGAAATGAAAATCCAACATTCCCCGTCGGGGTAGGTTTTGATGAGCGCCTGGGTGCCGGAGAAGGAGCCGGAGCGGGTCCATTCTCCCGTAACCTTGGTATCATTCCACCCCAGGGAGAAGGTGTCAGGATCGTAGTAATTGGTCATCTGGGACACGGAAAACGGCAGCAGGATGTCGTCCAGGGGGCCATGGCCGTCGATACATGCCACCATCCGGGCCAGTTCCGGGGCCGATCCCGTCCAGCCGCCGGCACCCAGCGATCCGCTCACATTATTGCCGCCATAGCACTTTTCCACGGCGGAGAAGCGGCCGTCGAAGGAAGGACCCGGGGTTGCCTCAGGATGCATATAGTAGCGGGTTTCTCCGGGATGCCGGTCGGCCAGGTAATTCCCCGCGATGCGGAAATCGCGGCATAGGGCAGGGGAGAACACCTCTTCCTGCATAAATTCCTCGTACGGCTTGCCGGATACCTTTTCAATAATGAGCGACAGGAGGAGGAAGCCGAAATTGGAGTATTCCTGCGAAGTGCCGGGCTCAAAGGCCAGCGGGCGCCGCAGCTGCGTACGCAGCAGCTGGTCCAGCGACGGGTAAGGGGAGAAGACAGGGTCTCCGCCCCTGGAACTGAATCCACCCTGGTGGCGCAGCAGGTGCTCTACGGTAATGAGATAATAATCGTCGTCCCGGATATAGGAGTCGTATTGGTTCAGCACCCCGTACGGGCCGAATACCGGCGTGTCCAGGAACAGTTCGCACTGCTCTTGCAAACGCATAATACCCACGGCGGTAAGCAGTTTAGAGACGGAAGCCAGCCGCAGGGTGGTGCCCGGGGTCATAGGCGTGGAGGCATCGGCCTGACCGTACCCGTGGGCATACAAAAGGGAGTCGTTGCGCATAACGGCCAGCGAAACCCCGTGCAGGCTCCAGAAGTTCATAAAACTGTCCAGTACGGCGTCCATCTCCGGCAACTGGGAAAGCTCGTTGGTGAGGACCCGGTTCAGGGAATCCCGCCAGGGGATGGGTTCTTCCTTTTCCGGAACGGAGCGTCCGGTCAGCGAAAAGCAGCCCGCCAGCACCAGCAGGCAAGTGAGCGATATGGCGCAGGCCCTTCTCACTTGATGAGTTTGCAGCGGCGGCCGAAATCAATGATCAGGTCGGCTGTTCCTTCCACACCCAGAATGGAGCTGTCCAGGCACAGGTGATAATTGGAAGCGTAGCCCCACTCACCGAAAGTGTAGTAATTGTAATAAGTTTCCCGGGTGCGGTCCTTGCGGCGCATCAGCTTTTCAGCCTCATCGGCCGTAAGGCCTTCACTTTTCATAAGGCTGCGGATGCGGTGCTCTTCCGGGGCGGTGATGAACACGTTCAGGCAGGGAAGGTCGCGCAGGATATAATCGGCGCATCGGCCGATAATAATGGCGTCTCCCTTTTCTGCAATGGAACGGATGACCTCGCTCTGGATGTTAAACATCACATTGTCATTGATATAGCCCCCATCCACATAGCCCAGGCGGCTGGATGCGAAGAAGCTGGAAAAGGAGAACAGGCTCTTTTCCTCGGCCTTGGCGAAGAGACTCTTGGAGTAGCCTTCCTCCTCGGCGGTCCTGGAGATGAGTTCGTTGTCGTAGAAGGGGATGCCTAACTTCTGGCCAACAGCGTGGCCCACATGACCCCCTGCGCTGCCGAAAGACCGGCCGATGGTAATAATGGTATTCATATCGGGTTATATTTGGCTTCCTAAAATATCCGGATCGTCCCCGTCTTTCAATTTGCCCAATTTGACCAGCAGGTTCCAGCCCAGCAGGGCCGTGATGATGGCGGAAATGGTGTCGGAGATGGGGAAACTGTACCATACGCCGCTCTCGCTCTCCAGCAGGGGCGGCAGGATGTAGATGCAGGGCAGCAGGAAAAGCAGCTGCCGTGAAAGGGAGAGGAAAACGCTCTTTCTTACCATACCCAGGCATTGGAACAGGTTGGTGGTGACCATCTGAAAACCAATGATGGGGAAGGCCATATTCACAATCCGCAGGCCGTAGGCCGATTTATCCACCAGGACGGGATCGCTGGTGAAGATGCGCACCATCGGTTCCGAGAAGAAGAAGGAAGCGATGAAGCCCAGCACCATCACCAGGGTGGCCCAGCCGGCCGTCTTGAGATATACCTCCCGCACGCGGGCATATTGCCGGGCACCGAAATTATAGCCGGCAATGGGCTGCATACCTTGGTTGAAGCCCATCACAATCATAATGAAGAGGAAACTGATGCGGTTCACGATGCCATAGGCGCCGATGGCCAGGTCTCCGCCCCATTTCACCAGTTGCTGGTTGATGAACAGCACTACGATGCAGCTGGCCAGGTTCATCAGGAAAGGTCCCATACCGATGGCCAGGGAATCCTTGGCGATCTTCCAGTCCACGCGGAACATCTTGAGAGAGCGGGGCAGATGCAGGAAACGGTCCGGATTCAGGAAATACCACAGGGTATAGCTGAGTGACAACATCTGGCACAGAACGGTGGCAATAGCTGCTCCCTGGACGCCCATCCCCAGTGCAAAGATAAAAATGGGGTCCAGGATGGCGTTGGTAAACACCGTGAACAGGGTGAGTTTCATAGCCAGATTGGGATTGCCAGAAGACCGTATGACGGCGTTGAGGCCGAAATACAGGTGTGTGACCGCGTTGCCCAGGGCAATGATGGTCATGTACCCGCGGGCGAAGGGGAGCGTGGCGTCCGAAGCGCCGAAAAAGCGCAGGATGGGATCCATCCACAGCAGAGTGACCAGGGTGAAGATGATGCCGGTGAGGATGTTCAGCGTCACTTCGTTGGAAAGCACCTTGCAGGCCGTCTTGTAGTTCTTTTGCCCCAACAGGACGGAAATCATGGTGGAGGCGCCTACGCCCACCAGCGTGCCGAACGCGGTGGAGATGTTCATCAGGGGGAAGGTGATGGCCAGGCCGGCGATGGACAGGGAACCTACATCGGGAATGTGGCCGATGTAAACGCTGTCCACCATGTTATAAAGCGAAGACGCCGTCATGGCAATGATGCCAGGGACGGCGTACTGCTTCAGGAGAGCGCCAATGGGCTTGGTGCCCAGTTCTGTAGGGACGGCTGTTCCGCTCATTGTTTTACCACTTCAAGTTCGAACAGGAGCGGGGAATAGGGCGGGATGGTGAGCCCGCTTCCCGTAGTGGTATAACCCAGTTCCGACGTGAACAGGACATCGGCCGTCTGGCCTATCCAGCGCAGTTTATACAGGCCGCCCTTGAAACCGGTGATGAGGGAGGAACTCTCTCCCATTTTAACCTCTGTGTATTTGGAAGCGAAAGTGACGCTGACGGGGCCATAGGTTTTGGATGTGCTATAGATGCCGGCATCCTTGGCCACCCGCTCAATGGTGGTGTCGAAGACTTGTCCGTTGAGCAAACGGCCGGTGTAATTGAGCTTCAGGGTGGTGTCGGAGGGGAAGTAAGGCTTGCCGATGAAGGCAGTACTGTCCGAGATGAAATAGAAGGCGCCTTCCGTTACGTCGGACGCGATGGTGGTGGGGGACAGGCCCGGTCCGTAATTGTGCAGGACATATTTGGCGAGGCTGTCCTTTTCCGTTGCAGCCATATCGGAGCTAATCCCTTCCAGGGTTACGGTATATTCCATATGGGCGTCCGAAGTGCAGGCGTCGATGTATTCCTTGGAGGTGCTGTATCGGCTGGTGGTGAGCTGCCAGGAGGGGATGATGGCTTTGCGGGTGCCGCCCACGCGCATGCCCTTCAGGAGGTTGTCCAGGCCCACATAACTTTGCTCTTTTCCGGTTTGCTGGTACTTGGGACCGTAGTAATTGCCTTTGACATAGGTGCCCAGTTGCTGGGCTAAGGGCTCTTCCGTAGTGGATGTGATGGTGCCGCCCAGGTCTCGGATGGTGGTCCGGGCGTAGACATAGGGAACGCTTTCCGTCCAGGCACTGCCGGTGCCAGGAGTCTCTTCCAGGACGTATAACCCGTATTCGTTGGGGGTTACGTACGGATAATACTTCTCAATGAAGAGTTTCAGGTATTCCTGAGCCTTCTCTCCAGTGTTGATGGTGTTGTCCTTGGCGCAGCCCGCTGCCAGGAGGCAGACAGTGGCTGCCAGGGTGAAGTTTTTGTATATATTAGTTTTCATTGTCTATATTTTCTATCCAAAATTGATAGGCCAGGGCACTCCTTGCAGGAATCGTGCCCCGCTCGTTGTTTCCAAAGCCAAATTCTCCGGTAAACAGGATATAACACTCATCGTATTGCTGGACACCGTGCAATCCTTCCTGCAGTCCGCGTACCAGCGCGCCGTCCAGCCGGAGGGTGTCCGGTTTATAACGCAGGGTGTCCGAAAGATTCCATCCTGCCGAGGTGGCAAGCAGTCTTACGTTGGTGGCTACCAGGTTACTGGCGCTCAGGCTGCTTCCCGTGAGGGTGTAACAGGCATACCACACCACGGCCGTTCCGCCTTGGCGAAGGGAATCCCGCTGTCCGAAAACGCGGTCCAGCGTGTCGTGCAGGGTGAGCCGGAAGGCTCCGCCGTTGCGGGTAAGGGTGGCCTGGGGGTCTTTACTCATCTGAGCGGAGACAAAGCCCTCGATATAGGTAGCCTGTTTCTCGTACGTGCTCTTGACGGACAATTTGGAACAGGCGGCTGTTACTGCCAGGGCAAAGATGCCGGCTAAAAGGAGGCTGCGTTTGCTCATGACAGGAATGCTTTAAGGACGTTTTCTACATAGGCGGCGGCATCTTCCGCACAAGGGATATCCTGGCCGATGAACAGCTTTCCGCCGGCCGCATTTTCGTGCCCGCCGCCGTGGAAACAGCGCTGGGCCAGTTGCTGGGCCGATGTTCCTTTCTTGGAACGGATGGATACGCGGAAATGCCCCTGGTCTTCTTTCAGGAGGAGGCTCAGACGCACCGCCCCGATGGTGAGCGGTACGTTTACCAGGCCTTCGGATTCGCCATCCTTTAGGTTGAAGCGCTGCTGGATTTCCTGCGTGAGGATCATGTAGGCCCCGCCGCCGGGCAGGAGGTGCAAACCTTCATACTGCATGTAGCCCATGAGCCGCACCCGGTTCTCCCGGTAGCTGTTGTATAATTTCTGCAACAGACCCTCGCGGTCCACGCCCGCAGCAATGAGTTCCGAGGCCATCCGGAAAGTGGAAGGGTACACCGAATTGGCGAAGTTGTTGGTGTCCGTGGTCATGCCGGCCATCAGCGCGGTGCCAATGGCGATGGAAGGAGCTTTTTCCTCCAGTGCCTTCAATATCCAGTACAGGAGTTCGCTGGCCGATGAAATATCCGGGGTGGAGAATACCAGGTCGAAGGCTTCTGCGTCCGGATTCAGGTGATGGTCGATGAGAACTTTGCGGGCCTTGGAGGCTTCCAGGACGTCCTGGAGCGCTTCCGTGCGTTGGAAGCTGTTACAGTCTACCAGAAACAGCAGGTCTGCTTTCCGGATGCTGTCCCGGGCCTTTTCCGCTTCCTTATCGTAGAAACAGAATTGCACGCAATCCGGGAGGATGAATTGCAGGTTATCGGCCGGGCTGTCCGAAAAGACCACGGAAACGTGCGGGATGCCCACTTTTTGCAGGTAAAGGGCCAGCGCCGATGTGCTGCCCAGGGCGTCTCCGTCCGGATGCGTATGACCCACTACAGCCACGCTGGTGGCAGGTGCCATCAGCGCTTGCAGGGCCAGTATGCGGTCTTTATGGATACAATCCATGGGCAAGCATCATTTACGTCCGCAAATTTACAAAAGATTATTGCTTTTGAGAAATGATTTTTTTAACTTTGTCGGAAGTTTAGAAATTATAAAACACTAAAATAATGAACAAAGGATTAAAAATCGGTCTCGAAATTCTCCTGGCACTTATTATCTGCCTCCTCGTTTGGCTCACTGTAAAGAGTGTTCAGAAGCCCGTGGAATTCAACAAGGAAGTTGCCGCCCGTTCCCAGGTAGGTATTCAGCGCCTCAAGGACATCCGTACGCTTCAGGTGGCTTTCAAGAGCGTCAACGGCCGTTTCTCTCCTACTGTAGACTCCCTGAAACTCTTCTACGAAACCGGTAAGATGGATATCGTGATGCAGATCGGCTCGCACGATGACTCTATCGCCGTGGCCAACACGGAGGCCATCAAGAAAGCTGTCCAGAAGGCCAATCCCCGTCTCAAGGGTCAGGATCTGAACAACAAGCTCACGGATGCCTGCATCGAAGCCTACAAGGCTGGCCAGAAGGTTGTGTTCTCCACCGTTACGGAAATTCCCGTGAAGGACACCCTCTTCAACAACCGCCCGGACTTCTGCATCGACTCCCTGTATTACATCCCGTTCTCCGGCAAGCAGCTCACCGAAATGGAAGCTACCATCAAGCTGGTTTCCGGTGTGAACGTTCCTCTGTTCGAAGCCCGTATGCCTTACAAAGCCCTCTGCAAGGGTCTGGACAACCAGCTCCGCATCAATCTGGATGCAGAACGCAGGGACCAGAACAAGTACGAAGGTCTGCAGGTGGGTAGCGTTACCGCTCCTAACAACAACGCAGGTAACTGGGAATAGTCCTCTATGGACACCGCGCATACTGCAAATACAGGAATATCCATTCAAGTCTCCTTGAGTGGATATTCTTTTAAGGTCCGTAACGGCGAAGAAATCCGGCAAAGTGGTTGGATGGGGGCGGAACGCCTGTTCACCACGCCGGAGTTCCAGCGCCGTTATGACAACGTGGAGATTTCGCTGCTCACGCCCAAGGTGGCACTGGTGCCGGAAAGCTTCTATCATCCCGGATCGGCCCGCTCGGCACTGGAAGAGGTGGCGTCGCTGCAGGAGGGGGATTTCGTGGAGTCCATCTCGATTCCTTCCCTGGCCTCGGTGCTGCTCTTTTCCAATACCATCGGGGAATCGCTGTCCCGGGTCATTGCACAGACGGTCCTTCCCGCTTCCGGGAAGCCGGTGCGGGTGCTGCCGGAGATGTATTACCTGCTGCGCCTGCTGGAAACCGTCTCGGACTATAATAAGATCATAGCTTCCTGGCAGGACGGCTGGCTTCACCTGGTGATCGCCCAGGGACGGAGCCTCCTGCTGGCCAATGTGTTTGAAGCCCCGGATTTCACCACGGCGCAGTATTTCCTCTTCCTGAGTATGAAGCGTTTGCAGCTGAATCCGGAAGTGTCCACCGTGTGTTTCCACACGCCGCTGGATGCGGCCTCGGAGATGTCCCTGTACCGCTATTTTAAAGGCGTGGTGCAGTTATGAGAATCATCGGCGGAAAACTGAAAGGAAAGGTAATCCTCCCGCCGGCGGGCTACCAGGCACGTCCTACCACGGACTTTGCCAAGGAAGGCCTGTTCAATATCCTGGACAACGAATACGAGTTCGAAGACCTGAAGGTGCTGGACCTGTTCGGCGGCACCGGTTCCATTGCCTTCGAGTTTGCTTCCCGGGGCGCTGCGCGTGTATATTGCGTGGAGATGGCCCGGGAAAACGCCAGTTTCATCAAGACGGAAGCACAGCGGCTGGGCCTGGACAATGTGACCATGGTCCGGGACAATGTCTTCGATTTCCTGCCCATCTGCCGGGAACGCTTCGATCTTGTGTTCGCAGACCCTCCCTATGCGCTGGAGGGCCTGGAGAAACTGCCAGACCTGGTTTTTGCCGCCGACATCCTGTATCCGGAGCGCTATTTCATTCTGGAACACGGAGACGAACATTCCTTCGTGAACCATCCTCGTTTTGTCAAAGAACGTCATTATGGACGTGTCCATTTTAGTTTTTTTGAGTAATGCTTAGTTTCGTCATCAGCATCGTCGCCCTGATCCTGGGTTATTTCCTTTACGGCGCTTTTGTGGACCGGGTGTTCGGACCGGATCCCAAGCGGCCCACGCCGGCTGTCACCAAGGCTGACGGCGTGGATTTCATTGCTATGCCCTCCTGGAAGGTGTATATGATCCAGTTCCTGAACATAGCGGGAACGGGACCCATCTTCGGCGCCATTATGGGCGCCAAGTTCGGCCCGGCCAGCTATCTGTGGATCGTCTTCGGCTGCATTTTCGCGGGCGCCGTGCACGACTATATGTGCGGCATGCTGTCCGTGCGCCATGGCGGATGCGGCTTCCCGGAACTGGTAGGGGAGTACCTGGGACAGCGGACCAAGAAGGTGATGTTGGTTTTCTCCATCGTGCTGCTTCTGCTGGTGGGAACGGTATTCGTATACAGCCCGGCCCTCATTTTGGGAGATATAGCCGGCGATGGCAGCCGAGGCTCTATTATGCTTTGGGTGGGTATTGTCTTCTTCTATTATATTATTGCTACGCTGCTGCCCATCGACAAACTCATCGGCCGGGTGTATCCGCTGTTTGCCGTTGCGCTCCTGTTTATGGCGCTGGCCCTTATGGTGTGCCTCTTTGTCAAATGGCCTTCCCTCCCGGAATTCTGGGACGGACTGGGCGGTTGGAACAAACAGGCAGGAATCGGTGACCAACCCATCTTCCCCTGCCTGTTCATCACCATTGCCTGTGGTGCCATTTCCGGCTTCCACGCCACGCAGAGCCCGCTTATGGCCCGTTGTATCCGCAATGAGAAAATGGGTCGGCCAGTGTTTTACGGCTCTATGATTACGGAAGGCCTGGTAGCCCTCATCTGGGCGGCCGTGGCTTCCTGGTTCTTCTTTGACGGAGGGGCTGCGGAGGTTGGCTCCGATCTGTCGGCCGCCGCTCCTGCCGTGGTAACCAAGGTTTCCAAGGGCTGGCTGGGCGTTATGGGCGGTATCCTGGCCATTATCGGCGTTGTGGCTGCGCCCATCACTTCCGGTGACACGGCCTTCCGCAGCGCGCGTCTTATCATTGCCGATTTCCTGCACCTGGAGCAGAAAGACATTCATAAGCGTCTGGCCATCGCCGTTCCGCTTTTTGCCGGATCGGCCCTCCTGCTGTGGTACAATATTGCCGATGCCAACGGTTTCAACACCATCTGGCGCTATTTCGGCTGGAGCAATCAGACCCTGGCGGCTTTTATGCTCTGGACGGCCACGGTGTACCTGGTGCGTAAGAAGGGCGGTCTCAATTACCTGATTACTTTGTTGCCGGCCCTTTTCATGACCGCGGTGTGTGTGTCGTTTATTATGGTGGACAAGACCGGATTCCGTGTACCCACCTCGCTGGCGCCCATCATCGGCCTCTTTACTTTTGTAATTTCGGCACTTTTCTTCTATATTTGGAAAAAACGTAACTAATATGCTTGATGCCACACGCGGGCTCTATGTGGCCCATTCGGAAAACGGTCCCATCTCTCTGGTGGGAAAAATGATCAACCGGCACGGCCTCATCGCCGGCGCCACCGGTACCGGTAAAACGGTCACGCTGCAAGTACTGGCCGAAACCTTCTGCCAGGCGGGCATTCCCTGCTTTATGGCCGATATGAAGGGCGACCTCAGCGGCATCTCCCAGGCCGGTAAACTCTCCGGCTTCATCGAGAAACGCCTGCCGGAGTTCGGCATCGAGAATCCGCAGTTCCAGCCTTGCCCGGTGCGCTTTTTTGACGTTTATGGTCAGCAGGGCCATCCTATGCGCAGCACCATCTCCCGTATGGGTCCGGAAATGCTGGGCCGCCTGATGGACCTGAATGAAACCCAGACCGGCGTACTCAACATCGTGTTCCGTATCGCCGACGATAACGGGCTTCTGCTCATCGACCTGAAAGACCTGCGTGCGATGCTCAACTTCGTGGGCCAGAACGCTGCAGAATTCACCACCAAGTACGGCAATGTGACATCGGCCTCCGTGGGCGCCATCCAGCGGGCTTTGCTGGCCCTGGAGAACCAGGGTGCGGAGCTCTTCTTCGGCGAACCCGACTTCGACATCTACGACCTCCTGCAGTGCGAGGCCGGCAAAGGCATTATGAACGTGCTGGCGGCCGATAAACTGATGCTCCAGCCCAAGCTCTATTCCACTTTCCTGCTGTGGCTGCTCAGTGAGCTCTACGCCACCCTGCCGGAAGTGGGCGACATGGACCTGCCCAAGCTGGTGTTCTTCTTCGACGAAGCCCACATGCTCTTCGAAGGCACCTCCAAGGCCCTCACGGACAAGATTGAACAGGTGATCCGCCTGATCCGTTCCAAGGGCGTGGGCATCTATTTCGTCACCCAGAGCCCCACGGACATCCCGTCCAACATCCTGGGCCAGTTGGGCAACCGCGTCCAGCATGCCCTCCGCGCCTACAGCCCGCAGGACCAGAAGGCCGTGAAGGTGGCGGCCGATACCTTCCGCCCCAACCCCGCCTTCAAAACCTACGACACTCTGCTGGAACTGGGCACCGGCGAAGCCCTGGTGTCCTTCCTGGATGAAAAAGGCACTCCTTCCATCGTGGAACGGGCCAAGATTCTGTTCCCGTTAAGCCAGATTGGTGCCATCACTGAGGAGCAGCGTTCAGAGTTAATCAAACGCAGCCGTCTGTATGGCCGCTACGATCACGCCGTAGACCGCGAGAGCGCCTATGAACTCATTACTGCTGCCACTCTGGAGGCCGAGCGCCAGAAGGCCGAGATTGAAGCCGCCGCAGAGGCCGAAAAACAGGCCGCCATCCAGGCCAAGGCCGATGCCAAGGCCGCCAAAGAGGCCGAAAAGGCTACCAAGGAAGCGGCCAAAAAGAAGTCCAGCGGTATTGGGGCCAAGGTCCTGAAGAGTGTGCTCACCGCCGTGACAGGTGTGGCAGCTGCTGCGGCGGCCGATGCCGTGACGGGCGCCGTAACGGGCAAAAAGACCAAGTCCAAGACCTCTACCGGTCAGAAAGCCATCACCAAGGCCACCAAGAGCGCCACCAACACCCTTACCCGCGAACTCACCCGCAGCATCCTGGGAAATCTGATTAAATAACGTGGCAGCCAAGTAACTGACTGTGAGCAATATATAATATAGTCCTCGTTCAATTTTTGAACGAGGATTATATTATAATAATATGAGTGTCAGCTAATTAGCTGTCACGGGAAACTAGTACAGGTGCTGGCTGTCGGAGATTTCCTCCGGGGTGATCTTTTTGCGGTCCATCTGGTGCCAGGCGTAGGCGATGTAGGCCACCACGAAAGGAATCAGGAGGGACACCCAGGACATCACCTGCAGGGTGAAGTAGCTGGAGGAACTGTTGCGGATGGTGAGCGAACTCTGCAGGTCTGTGCAGGATGGATAATAGGCCGTGTTGTTGAAACCAGCCAGGAAGAAAACGCTCATAACCACCAGTACCGTACCCGGCATACCATACCAGATTCCTTTGCGGGAGGGGGTAAAGGCACCCAGCCAGATGGCATACAGTACCAAACCCACACCGCAGACCAGCATCACCAGTACGGCCGGCATAGCCAGCAGGTTGTGCAGATACTTGTAGGGCTCCATAAACACGGTGCCATCGGCCGATACGGCATAGCCGTCGCGAAGCAGCAGTAACGCTGTCCAGGTCAGGAAGAAAACCAGGAAGGGAATAATGCTGAGCCGGATGGTGCGGCGCATCTGGAAGTGAATTTCTTTGCCTTCCACATTGTTAAGCACATACAGGGCGCCCAGGATGGCGGTGAGGAGCACCAGCGTGCAGCCCAGCAGCACGGCGTGGTACTGGCCCAGGGCTTCCAGGCCGTGCCAGCCATTCCCCCAGGTGCTGATCACCGGGGCCGAAGGGTCCGTAATAGCCAACTTGTTCACCGTGAAGTCCGAGCCCGTGAAGAAGGTGCCTACGGCCGTTCCCACCAGGAACGGAGCCAGGAAACCGTTTGCCATAAGGGCAATGCGGAAACCCTTCACGCCCAGCAGATTGCCCTTCTTGTTCTGAAATTCATAGGCTACGGCCTGGAACACGAAGGTGATCAAAAGAAGCACCCATACCCAGTACGCGCCGCCGAAGCTGGTGCTGTAGAAGAGCGGGAAGGAGGCGAAGAAGGCGCCGCCGAAAGTAACCAGAGTGGTAAATGTGAGTTCCCATTTGCGGCCGGTGGAGTTCAGAATCATGCGTTTCTGATGGTCCGACAAGGCCCGGTTCCCCAGATGCAGATTGGCACCCTGGACAAACATCAGGGCCACCAGCAGACCGCCCAGCAGGGCGATCAGACACCACCAATAGTTCTGTAAGAATTCGTAGCTCATGGTTTAGGCATCTTTAGGTTCAACAAGTTCGGGACCCTTCGCGATGGCGCGGAAGAGGATGCGGATCTCAATGATGAGGAACATGGCGAAGACTCCCAGGAACACGAAGAAGGTGGTCTTGACGGCGGCAGCACTCAGACTGGAGATGGCCACGTTCACCGGCAGGAGGCCCTGGATGGTCCAGGGCTGACGGCCTACCTCGGCCACCACCCAACCGCTCTGGCCGCAGATATACACCAGCGGGATGCAAATGATAGATGCCCAGAGGAGCCATTTCCAAGAGCCCAGCTTATCTTTCCAGACAGCATACAGGCACAGCAAAAGTACCAGGGCGATAAGCATTCCCAGGCCGATCATGAAACGGAAAGCCCAGAATACTATGCCCACAGGCGGCACCACATCTTCCGGTTTGGACAGATGGCCGTAGCCCATGTACTGCACGTTGGCGTTCAGAACCTCCAGAGCCTCGGCCTTGACGGCGGGATCTTCCGTGCTGCGATACACCGCCAGGGCATCAAGAGCCGTACGGCCCATGGACATTTTTTCGGCCACGGAGGGAATTACGTTGCCTTCGTTGTCGGTGTAGCCGCGCAGGATGTCGTTGATGCCGGGCACATAGCCGTTCCAGTCGTGGGTGGCCAGCAGTGAAAGCATGTGCGGGATTTTGACACCGGGGACGATGGTGAAGGCAGCACCGTTGCCGCCATCCTCCAGGCCTTCGGCTGCCGCCAGCTTCATGGGCTGGAATTCGGCTGCGTGTACGCCGGAAGAGTCGCCGGAGAGCATTACGGCACCGGAGCCCACCAGGCCCACGATGGCACCCACAAGCATACTCTTTTTGGCAAATTCAGAATGCCGGTTTTTCAGTAAGTACCAGGCGCTTACGCCCACCACAAAGACACCGCCAGTGACCCAGCCGCTGGTAACGGAGTGGCAGAATTTGCTCACCGCCACGGGGTTGGAAATCACTTCCCAGAAAGCGGCAGCCGAGGCCATTTCGCTGCGCACGGTGTCCGGATTGAAGGTGGTGCCCACGGGGTTCTGCATCCAGCCATTGGCCACCAGGATCCAGTAGGCCGATATGGTGGCACCGATGCCGGTGAGCCAGGTGGAAGCCAGGTGGAACTTGGGCGACACCTTTTCCCAGCCGAAGAACATGACGGCGAAGAAGGTGGCTTCCATGAAGAAGGCCAGGATGCCTTCGATGGCCAGCGGTGCGCCGAACATATCGCCTACGAACCAGGAATAGTTGCTCCAGTTGGTGCCGAACTCGAATTCCAGGATGATACCCGTGGCAATACCCACGGCAAAATTGATGGCAAAGAGCTTGATCCAGAACTGGGCGGTCTTCTTCCAGAACGGGTCTTTCTTCACCACATAGAGGGTTTCCATCACCGCCATCACCAGGGCAAGGCCCAGGGTGAGCGGGACAAACAGCCAATGGTAAGCGGCTGTCATCGCAAATTGGATTCGCGACCATACTACTACATCCATAGCTTATTCGGTTAAAAGGTTCAGTGTGTCAGGTTTGTTGTGAGATTGCGTAAGGACGGCGCCCACCTTTTCGCTCTTTTGCTCATCGGTGAGTCCACGCATAGTGGGCTTGAAGAAGAAGATGCGGAGAATGCCGAAAAGGATGACCAGCTTGAGCAGGATGAGCCACACCAGCGGTTTTCCCCAGGTCATATTCCGGAATCCGTCCCGGTACAGGGAAGCGAAAAAAGAAAATATGCCCGTTGGCTTGGACATTACGTGGCTAGTTTCTACAAATGTAGAAAAAGCCGATGAAAAAAGCAAAACCGGCCTACAATCCTTTGGCCTTGGCCTCTTCCCAGAGGACGTCCATGTCCTGGAGGGTCATGTCTTTGAGCTGGCGGCCGCTGCGGAGAGTTTCGGCCTCTACGTAGTTGAAGCGGCGGCGGAACTTTTCGCAGCTGCGGCTCAGGGCAGCTTCAGGGTCCACGCCATACAGGCGGGCGGCGTTGATGACGGTGAACAGCAGGTCGCCGAATTCGCCCTCCAGCCCTTCGGCCGATGCCTGGGAGACCTCCCGGTACTCTTCGGCCACCTTGGCCCATACGTCTTCTTTCTTCTCCCAGTCGAAGCCGCAGCCGCGGGCTTTTTCCTGCATGGAGAGGGCTTTCAGGATGGCGGGCATAGCCTTGGGAATGCCGCCCATCACCGTTTTGTTGCCGCCTTTTTCCTTGGCCTTCACCAGCTCCCAGGTATCGGCAATCTCCTTGGCCGATGTCTGCTTACCCGCCTCAGGACCAAACACGTGCGGGTGCCGGAAGACCATCTTGTCGCACACTTTGTTCATACTGTCGGCAATGTCGAAGGCCCCTTCCTCCTGGCCGATACGGGCATAGAAGACCATATGGTACAGCAGGTCGCCGATTTCCTTGGCGGTGCCCTGTCGGTCGCCTTCCAGGATGGTATCGGACAGTTCGTACACCTCTTCTTCCGTCATCGGGCGGATGCTGTCCATCGTCTGGGCCGCATTCCAGGGGCACTGCTCCCGCAGGGCGTCCATAATATCCAGCAAACGGCCGAAAGCGGCCAGTTTTTCCTCGCGCGTGTGCATAGTATTCAGATTTGAAACGCAAATATACAACATTTTATGCTATCTTTGCCCTCCGGTATGAGCAAGCTCACTTACATATCGGCCGATGAGGCTGTTCGCGTGGTACGGAGCGGGGATCACATCCACCTCTCCAGCATCGCCAGCGTGCCGCACATCCTGGTGGAGGCCCTGTGCCGCCGGACAGATGTGCAGGACCTGCATTTCCATCACTTCCACACGGAAGGACCGGCGCCTTATGCCCAGGGCGGAGCCTTCTTTGACCAGGGCTTCTTCGTGGGACCCAACGTGCGCGCCAACGTGCAGCAGGGCCTGGCCGATTACATTCCCGTGAACCTCTATGAGACCCAGCTTATGTACCGTACCGGTGCGCTGCCCTGCAATGTGGCCATGGTGCAAGTATCTGAGCCTGTAGATGGGATGGTGTCGCTGGGAACGTCGGTGGACTGCTCGCCGGCTGCCCTGGAAGTGGCCCGGGAGCGCATTGCGGTGGTGAACCCCAATGTGCCCTTCGCTTACGGAAACCTCATTCCCCTGGAGCGTTTTACCGCCCTGGTGCAGGACAATCGGCCGCTCCTGACCAAGGACTATGCCCAGCCTTCGGAAACGGACTTTGCCATCGGCCGGTACTGCGCGGAACTGATTCCCGACGGTGCCTGCCTGCAAATGGGCATCGGCTCGCTGCCCAATGCCGTCTGCGCCTCCCTTCGGGGGCATAAGCATTTGGGCCTGCATACGGAAATGTTCGCCGACGGCGCCCTGGAACTCATTAAAACCGGCGTCATCGACGGCAGCCGCAAAGGTGTTGACCAAGGCAAGGTGGTGGCCTCTTTCCTGCTGGGTTCGCAGCAGGTGTATCATTTCATCGACCGGAATCCGGAGGTCCTGATGATGGACATCGCCCATACCAACGATCCCCGCGTAATTGCGCAGAATCCGGGGATGGTATCCGTGAATTCGGCCATCGAAATCGATCTCACCGGCCAGGTGTGCGCCGATTCCATCGGCACGCGCATCTATTCCGGCGCCGGCGGCCAGCTGGACTTCGTGCGTGGCGCCAGGCTGTCCAAGGGCGGCAAGGCCATCATTGCGCTGGCTGCCCGCACCAACAAGGGCCTGTCCAAGATTGTCCCCACCCTCAAACCCGGCGCCGGCGTGGTCACCCCCCGGGCCGATGTACAGTGGGTGGTCACGGAATTCGGCGCGGTGAACCTGTACGGAAAATCCCTGCAGGAGCGCGCTAAGTTGCTCATTTCCATCGCACATCCCGAAGACCGGGAAGCGCTCGAACGGGCTACGTTCGAACGCTTTGGCCGACTGTTAGGTTGAGTTCGTTCTTGGTGGCGGAGACGAATAAAAACTGTAAAATAATAATACAAATTTTGATTTTTTCATAGTTTTTAGGTGCCCTCAGTTAAGTAGATTCTTCGCCGCGCTCAGGTTGACAACTTTTTCGTTTATCTTTGCAGTATGAAAAACACAGTCCGTATTCCGCTCATCGAGGGCGGGGAGAATATCGAGAAAGCCCTGGAGCTGCAGGGTGCGCGTTTTGACGTGTGTCAGGTGAACTGGCCGGAATCTTTTCCCTATGCGCCTCTGTGCGCGGGGCGCATTGCGCGTACAAAGGATGCGCTGGTGGTCAGCTGGCGTGTGAGCGGCCTGGGTCTCACCGTGCGCAACACCGCCGACGACGGCAGTATCTGGGAAGACAGCTGCTGCGAAGTCTTCGTGAAAGACCCATCGGCCGCCGATTATTACAACATAGAGGTGAACGCCGCCGGCTTCCTGCTGGTGGGCAGGGGACCGGACCGTAATAATCGCGTGCGTCTTCCTTTGGAGGCCACCTCACGCATCCGGCGCATCGGCGGCTGCAAGGCCCCGGTGGACAATGCCGACGATTTGGTGAACTGGAGTATGACGGTGGTGATTCCCTTCGACCTGATCGGCCTGGATCCCCGTCATCTTCCCGAAATGCTTTTGGGCAACTTTTACAAATGCGGCGACAAGACCGCACATCCGCACTTCCTGTCCTGGGCGCCCGTCCAAACGCCCAATCCGGATTTCCATCGTCCTGAGTTCTTTGGCACCTTCCTTTTGGATTAAGGCATCTCAAAAAAAATGCGTATCTTTGCAGGCTAAAACACAATTGCTATGGCAGAGAATACCCTCCTGGAGAAAGTGCTGAGTCTCCAGGACAAATACAAGAAACTGG
>JAEEGL011599293.1_pt1 | contig 17414 bp, 8 predicted proteins | sample 9134231 | NCBI WGS metagenome assembly JAEEGL01 (sample SAMN16246548, study PRJNA631951) | gut metagenome | biome: gut microbiome; feature: rumen; material: fiber-attached | host: Bos | place: Iran: Karaj | collected 2018-10
ATGAGAGGTACTCCTTTTGAGCAAGCAAACTCAGCAAGATGGGGATTTTCAACGACATGGGGACCTCAGCATAATTCTCTTTGTCATAATTCTGAAATTGCAATGCCTACTGCTAATTATATAGATTATGCCTATGGTATGAAAAACGGTTTACCACTTGATGACCCTGATTCGGGATGGGATCCTGAATATCCGTTCAAAGACCGTGACCCGCGTTTCTATCATGACATAGTTTTTGACGGAGAACAATACATCGTTAATAACACTGCTGCTGAATGTCAGAAGAAAGTAGAACCGGACGGAAAAGTTACTGAAGGTAAGTTTTATGGTTATGATTATACAACTCTTTATACCGGTGGTAAAATGCGTGCTAACGGTGAGGGTAGTATGACCGGCTTTTTTGAACAAAAACTTGTTCCTCATCAGTGTAATGCCGTTGATAAATGGGATGATGAGTGGAATACCGGTTTTGCTGTATATCTTCCTTATATGCGTGTTGCCGATGTATATTTGATGTATGCTGAGGCTGGTTCTGCTGCAACCGGTTGCGCTGCAAGTAATTTTTCTTCAGCTTCATGTAATTTGACGGCACTTGATGCTATTAACAAGATACGTGCAAGAGTAGGAGTTGATGAGGTTTCAGGAAAATACTTGAGCGGAACTGATTTTATGGATTGCGTACGTCGTGAACGTGCATGCGAGCTTGCATTCGAAGGTTTCCGTTTCAACGACCTTCAGCGTTGGCTTTTGCTTACCGAAGCTCCTTACACTCTTAAAACTTCTGCTGAATTTACGCGTACCGAAGATGACGAGTGGTATAAAAAGAATAATCCTTCTGAAGCTAAAGTAATAGGTTATAGAACTGATAATATTTTGAAGGAGAGACATTATATCGAGAAGCATTATTGGTTCCCGTTCAGAAATGATGAAGTGTATATTTATCCTGATTTTTATCAGAATCCGGGTTGGTAGTGCAATAAAAACAATTAACAGTTAAAAATTAACAATTAAAAAAATTGGTGATTTTTTAAATTACGAAAACAAATGGACAAATTAAAAATATATTTAACGGCTTGTTCTTTGGCTGCGTTACCGGCAATGATTCCGGCAACTGGTATGGCTGCTGGAAAATCTGATGTCAAGATTGAAGCACCTACCGGAGTCGAAGACAATGTTACTGTTACGGGAAAAGTAACAGAACAAGACGGATCTCCTATGGCAGGTGTAACTGTGGTGGTCAAGGGAACTACTGTCGGAACAATTACTGATACCGAAGGCAAATTTACTTTAGATGCTCCTGAAGATGCTGTTCTCGTATTTTCATTTTTGGATCATAAAACAGTAGAATATACTGTTGATGGCAAAAATGATATGGGTGTAATCGTTCTTGAAAAAGGTAGTGATGATTCATCTAAACTTGTACATACTGCATTCAAAGACGAAAAAGCTTCTGAAATACTTGGTGGTGTGTCTTATGTCAATATAGAAGATATTATCGATAAGAACTATTTCACATATACCATGGACAACCTTTACACTTTTGTAAGTGGTTATAACGGTTCTGGTATGTGGGGTATAACAGATGATATTCTTACTGTTGTCGATGGTATTCCTAATCGTGGATTGAATAATCTCAAACCCGATGAAATAGAGCAGATTTCCTTTTTAAAAGGTGCACAAGCTGTTGCAATTTACGGTAGTCAAGGTGCAAAAGGTGCTATCGTTGTTACCACAAAACGCGGTAAACAACAAGATATGAAAATTTCTGCACGTGCAAATACTGGTATTTATGTTGATAAATCTTATCCCGAATATCTTGGTGCTGCTGAATACATGACGTATTATAATCAAGCTCGTGCAAATGACGGTCTTACACCGCTTTATACTGACGAAGAAATTTATTATACGGCTTCCGGAAAAAATCCTTACCGTTATCCGGATGTAGATTTCTTTTCTTCTGAGTATATCAAAAAGGTATCAAATCGTACTGATGTTACGGCAGAAATCAATGGCGGTAGCAAATTTGCCCGTTATTATTCAAATGTAAGTTATTATACTACCAATGATAATTTGAAAATTGGTGAAGGTGAAAAATTAGGAACTGATCGTTTTAGTATCCGTGGTAACGTAGATATGGATTTCAACGATTATATTTCTGCAAGTGTTGATGCTAATGTTACGTTGTACAATAGTAAGGGTTATGTTTCTAATAACGGTTCTTATTGGAGTGCAGCTAACTCTTGGAGACCGAACAGAATTGCTCCTTTTATTCCTACTTCATACATTAGTGAATATGCTACTGAAGCAAAAAATCTTATTAGTCTGTCAGATAATATTCAAGACGGAAAATTCCTTGCTGGTTCTTCTACCGACCAAACTAACATTTTTGCCGACCTTTATTATGCCGGTAAAACTAAGAATACAATTCGTCAGTTTCAGTTTGACATGAAACTTGATTTCGATCTTTCGCAATTGGTTTCAGGACTTTCGTTCCATACTATTGCCGGAATGGACTACAATACTTCTTACAATACTTCTTATACGAATAAGTATGCGGTATTTGTTCCGACATGGTCTAACGTAAACGGTATTGATGAGATTGTATCTCTTCAAAAAATAAATGAAGATCAAAAATCCGGTGTTCAAAACGTATCTGGTAATTATAATAATCGTACTACATCGTTAGCAGCACATTTCGATTACAACAAAGTTTTTGGTAATCATACATTGCGTGCTATGTTGCTTGCTAATGGTTGGCAGACTACAGAAACAGGTCAATATCACAGCCAAAGTAATGCTAACTTAGGTTTGGATATTCACTATGATTTCTCAAAACGTTATTATGCTGCATTTACTGCTGCTGTACCTTATTCTGCTAAACTTGAAGAAGGTTCACGTGCAGGATTTTCTCCTTCGCTCTCTTTGGGGTGGAATATCACTAATGAGAGTTTCTTCTCAAAAGGTTTCTTAAGCAGTCTTATGCTTAGCGTAAGTGCGAGCGACCTTAAACAAGATATTGATATTAACAGCTATTATATGTATCTTGGTAAATACTCTATTGATGCAAGTTATGTAACTTGGGGTGCAAGAGGTAACCAAGTAGGTTTCCAGAGCAAGAGTGCTGCTAATCCTGATTTCGGATATATTCATAGAAAAGAACTTTCTGCAAATTTGAGAGCAGGTTTTATGGATGATAAACTTACGGCTGATTTTTCTGCTTTTACGAGTGTAATGTCAGGTCTTATTTATCAACCGGCGTCTAAATATCCGAGTTATTTCTCTTATAACGGTTCAAGTTTTATTCCTAATGTCAATTATAATGAAGATCTCCGTCAGGGTTTTGATCTTTCTCTTAATTACAAAGGTAATATAGGTGATGTTAAATTTGGTCTTGGTGTTAATTTGACTTATATTAACGTCAAAGCTAAAAAACGTGATGATTCTACCGTTGAATTTGATTATCAGAAAACCGAAGGTACTAAACTTAACGCAAATTGGGGTTATGAATGTCTTGGATTTTTTACTGACGCAGATTTTGATGCTAATGGTGCTCTTAAAGAAGGCATTCCGGTTCAGTCTGGTTTCGGTTCTACTATCAGACCTGGTGATCTCAGATATAAAGATCAAAACGGTGATGGTATTATAGATTCTAAAGACGTTGTTGATTTAAGTACTTTGAATTCTTGGTCTTACGGTGCTCCTTATACGATGGGTATTAATTTTACTGCATCTTATAAAGGTTTTACTCTTTATGTTCTTGGTATCGGACAGACAGGTTTTACCTCTTATTATAATGGTTCTTACTATTGGCCGGCAGGAGAAGATAAATATTCTGCTAACGTTCGTGAAGCATGGACTCCTGAAACTGCAAATTCAGCAAAATATCCCCGTTTAACAACTGGTTCTGACGGTAATAACCGTCAAACTTCAGATTTCTGGGCAGTTAAAATGTCTTTGTTTGATTTGACGAGAGTTCAGCTTACATACGATTTGCCATCAAGATTGTTTGAAGGTAATAGAGTATTATCTGGAGCATCAGTTTATGTCAGCGGTTCTGATCTTGCATATATTTCTAAGAATCGTGATAAACTTGAGCTTAGTACGGGTGCACCTCAGACAAGATTCTATAATTTAGGTGTTAAAGTAAACTTCTAAAACAGATTAAGAAAAGATGAAAATTAAAAATTTATATATGATTCCGTTGTTGGCTGCCGGTTTGATGACAGCATGTGATGATATGTTTGAGCCGGCAATCGAAAACAATAGCGAGTTGGAATCAGTTTATGATAGTCCTAAAAGGCTTCAGGGACTTATCGGACAGGTTTATTCGATAGTAGGTTCCGTTTATCAGACATCTCCTAACAGCGACTTGGCTACAGATGATATTATTTCAAATCAAGACGGTTCGGGAGCAAAGGTTATGGCAACTGGTGGTTGGACATCTCAATACAATCTCGTTTCTAACTGGAACTCTTGTTATGATGCAATTCATTATTGCAATCTTGTTATTGATGTTATTGATAAAGTAACTTTTGTTGGAGCAGATCCTGTTGCAAACAAAATGTTTGCTGATCATTTCAAAGCTGAGGCTCTTGCTTATCGTGCATTGTTCCATTTTAAAGCCTTGGAAGCTCATGCAGGATATGTTGGTGGTACTCTTATGGGTATTCCTATTCATGATAAGTTGGAAACGGAAGGTAATTATATTCAAACCCGTTCTTCTTTTACTGATTGTGTTAATTTTATAATGAATGATTTCACCGAAGCGTTGAAATATCTTCCTTATGAGTTTGCAGAATACAAAACACAAGAAAGCGTACCAGCTAATCTTGTAGAGGCTTACAAAAAAGATAATGGTGAAGTTGATTTAACCCTTATTAACCGTGTTTACGGAAAACATAATTTCGGTAAAATCAACGGTAAAATTGTTGAAGCTGTAAAATCTCAGTTTGAACTTATGATTGCATCTCCGGCTTATCAAGATGCTAATACCGGTTATACTTGGGAAAATGCTGCTAAAGATGCTTACTTAGTTCTTCAGCATGCAAACAAAGGACCTAATAATCTTGATAAAGAAGGTTTTTTCTGGTATGATGATTCAAAAGTTAAGGACTTTAAACGTGCAGAGGAAATTCATAACGAACTTCTTTGGCATGACTTTAATGATGGAGAATCTAATAGTATGGAAAAAACATCTTTTCCTCCCTCGCTTTATGGTAACGGTAATTTAAACCCGACACAAAATCTTGTTGATGCGTTCCCGATGGCTAACGGTTATCCTATTTCTGATGAGGTTAATAGCAATTATGATCCTGAAAATCCGTTTGCTAACCGTGATCCCCGTCTTGCGAAATATATTGTATACAACGGAAATACTATCGGTAACAAAAACACTGCTATTTCAGTTGTAATGCCGCAAGAAGGAGAAAAGAATATTGATGCTAACAATCAGGAGAATAATAGATCTACAAGAACCGGTTATTACCTCAAAAAATTGTTGAGATCATCTGTAAACCTTGATCCGAGCAATTCTACAACGCAGAAACATCTTGGTGCACGTATTCGTTATACCGAGATTCTCTTGAATTATGCTGAAGCTGCTAACGAGGTTGCAGGTCCTAAAGGTTTGGTTGGTGATGCTGATTTTTCAGCATACGATGCAATTAAAGCAATCCGTGCAAGAGCCGGAATTACTGATGTTGCATATTTGGATGAATGTGCAACGGATAAAGACAAATTCCGTGAACTTATTCGCAACGAACGCAGACTTGAGCTTTGTTTTGAAAACCACCGTTTTTGGGATCTCCGCCGTTGGAAAGTTGATTTGAGCAAACTCAACGAACCGGCTAAGGGTCTTGTTATTACAAAGAATGCCGATCAGACACTTTCGTACAAAACGATTGATGTGGAAGAGCGTGGTTATAAAGACTACCAATATTACGGACCTATACCTTATGGTGAGTGTGTAAAATTCCCTGAATTACAGCAAAATCAAGGTTGGTAGTTTTTTTTAATTTAAAAATTTTTAAAAAAAAGGATTTTGAAAAAAAATTAGAGAAATATGAAAAGTTTGTACAAATATATTTCAGTTTCTTTGTTGGCTATGGCGGGATTAACTTCCTGCCACAACGCCGACAATAAATTTGATGATTATGAAGGCGGTATTACGGTTTATTTCCCGTATCAATCTCCGGTGAGAACGCTTGTAATGGGTGAGGATACATACAATACCGATATGGATAATCTTCACAAATGCAAGATTTCTGCAACGATGGGCGGTGCATACAGCGGTCGTGATATTAAAGTTGATTGTGCTATAGACGAGTCAATCTTAAATAATTTGTATTTTAGTTCTGGTGAACCCATTCAAGCTATGCCAGAATCTTATTATACGCTTTCTTCTACGACAATAGATTTTGGTGGTGAATTGACCGGTTCTGTTGAAGTTAGTTTGAATGATGCTTTTTTTGAGGATAAACTTGCAATTTCAGGCAGATATGTTATTCCTTTGGTAATGCAATCGCAAACCGGCGCAGATAAAATAAATCTCGGAACTTACAATACTCAGACAAATTCAACAGCTCCACAACGTACTAATTCTTATGCCTGGGAAAAAACTCCTAAAGATTTTACTCTTTTTTGTGTAAAATACATAAGTAAATTTGAAGGTTTCTTCCTTAGAGGTATTACTAAATACAACGGCAAAGATTCTTTGCGTGCTGAAGGTAAAACTTGTATTGATGATCCTATTGTAAATACAAAAACTCTTAGTCTTAACAAAGTTAGTTATACAGTTCCGAACAAATTGTATGAACTTGATGAGAATAACAAATTGGTTGCACGTGAGGTTAAACATACTATAATTCTTACTTTTGATGAAAATCAGAAGTGTACGGTTTCTGCTCCTGAAGCTGCACCTTATACTGTTACCGGTAATGGAGAATACAAAGATCACGGAGCTGTTAAAGCTTGGGGTAATAAGGATCGTGATGAACTTACGCTTTCGTACGAAATAACAGATGGTACTGATGTTATTGCTGTTAATGAAACGCTTATTTTACAGCGTAGAGGCGTAAAACTTGAAACCTTTGATTTTGTTTACAAAGAAGGAACGAAATAATTAATCCTTAGGATATGCTGCATTTTATGTTGCATATCCTAATTAAAAAAATTAAGGAAATGAAAGTTAATAAATTTATAATACCGGCGTTGGCAGGCTTTGGACTTATGACTTCATGTGCTGACGACCTTACAAAAGATTATGCGGTTGAAAAACCTGCATCAATTGAGATTTTTGAGGAGCTCAATTCTTATGAGCCGCTCAAATCTTATATTGACCGTGCAAAATATCCGAATTTCAAACTTGGTGGCGCATTAGCTGCTAATGATTTTAGTTCTATCGCCAATTTATCAGCACTTGCTTGTGCAAATTTCGACGAAATTGTTGCAGGCAACGAGATGAAATATTCTTCTTGTGTTGATGACAAAGGAAATATGGATTTTTCAACGGTTGGAAAATTCGTTAATGCCGCTCAAAAGGCTGGTATTGGCATCTATGGTCATACATTAGCTTGGCATTCTCAACAAAGGCCAAAATATTTGACTTCGTTGTTAAAGGACAAAGAACTTGATGTTGATCCTAATGAAATGGTTGAAAAAAGCGACTATTCTCTTGATTGCGGAACTTTGACAGGATATAACTGGGTCGGAAATCCAGAAACAGTTGTAACTACATTTGGGGACAATGGTACTTTGAAAATTTATAATCCTGAGCCGACAGAAAATTGGTATAACCTTCAATATTGGTTGGTTAATGGAATTACGTTGTCAACTGAAAAAGAGTACATCGTACGAATTAAGATGAGGGTCGAAGGTCAAGAGTCTGCGCATATTAGATTTAAAATTGGAGATTGGTCTCATGGAGATAGTAAGGAATTTTATGTTGAATCTTCTGAGGATTTTAAAGATATAGATTTAACAGTAAAACCGGTTATAGAGTCTAATGGTTTGTTTTTTCAACATGGTGATTTTGTAGGTACCGTATATTTCAAATCTATTGAAATATTGCATAATGAGGCTCCTGCGCTAGAGATGGAGAAAAAAGTTTATGAAACGGAGTATAAGGATGGGGATTTCCCGTATTATGCTATGGGATGTACGCCTCCGGTTAAAGATGGGGCTATTCATTTTGAACCTATCCCTGGAAGCGAAGAAGGTACAATCGCATGGTCTCAATTCTTTTGCGCTGAGGCTAAACAATTGGAGGCTGGTAATTATGTCGTTTATGTCGATTTGACATCTTCAGCAGATGTTTCAGGCGTTCAGATGACTATGCAGAACGGTTGGAAAAGCTCAAATCCGAATGCACAAGAGGTTACTGCTAATATCAATGTGAAAAGTGGACGGAATACGTATAAACTTCAGTTCTCTGATTTTGAAGGAGGAAAATATGATTTTATCTTAAAACCGCAAACCGCAAATGCAGTTTTGGATCTTCATTCTGTTCAATTGTTTGAAGTTGTAAAACTTAATTCTATACCTCTCACTGACGAAGAAAAAGTTGATACATTGAAATGGGCTTTGGATAAATGGATTGAAGGTATGATGGATGCAACTATCGGTTATGTAAAGGCTTGGGACGTTGTAAACGAACCTATTTCTGGTGATGGAAATATTGACGGATTCTATACTCTTCAGCATAGTACTGCTAATTCTGATGAAACTGGCGGAAATACTGATGTATTCTTCTGGCAAGATTATTTGGGCGACCTTGATTATGTACGTACTGCTGTGGCAAGTGCAAGAAAACATTTCAAAGGCAATGCTGACGATCTTAAACTTTTTGTAAACGATTATAATCTTGAATCAGATTGGGATGACAATCAAAAATTGAAATCTCTTATTTACTGGGTTGAAAAATGGGAAGCTGACGGTGTTACAAAGATTGACGGTCTTGGAACGCAAATGCACATCTCTTGTTACGAGGACGAAACAACTCAAGAGTCTAAGAAAGAACACATCGCTAAGATGTTTGAACTTATGGCTGCAACAGGCAAGCTCGTTAGAGTTTCAGAACTTGATATGGGTTATAAAACGAAAGACGGTACTTCACTTCAGACAGAAGAGCTTACAGATGCACAACATCAACAGATGGCAGATCTTTACAAATTTGTTGTTAAGACATACTTGGAAAAAGTTCCTGCAGCTCAGCAATATGGCATTTGTCAGTGGTGCTTAACCGATTCTCCGAAATCTTCTTCTTGGAGAAAAGGAGAGCCTACCGGTCTTTGGACAGAAAAATTCATCCGTAAAGCAACTTTCAAAGGTTTTGCTGAAGGTTTGAGCGGAAAATAAGCGTTTAAATAGTTTTTTTTAAACCTTATATATAAAGAAATCCGACATTTTTCCCTTTTTAGGAGAGAATGTCGGATTTTTTTTGCGAATATCAAATTATTTTTTGTCGAAATTCGATAAAAAATGGTAGTTTTTGCAGAAACCACAAAAAAGAAAATCCAATTTATAATTTTTTATGTTGAGGTTTGTGCTGAATCAAAAACAACATATTTGGCTATAAGAAAAGTTAGTTTTATTGTATTTTTTATGTTTTTGTACGTTTTATGGGTGTCAAAATTACAAATAAGCAATGTTTTGTTACAAATATACAATATTTTGGACATTAAGAATATATTAAAATCTTTCCTTATTGTTAATTTTGTGCTAATTCAAAATGATAAAAAAAACCGAACCAAGATGAAAAGAATTTTTTTTGTATTAACTGCTGCGATGGTAATATTCTCTTCATGTAGTAAGAGTGAAGTATCATCACCTATTCAGCCTTCACCTCAAAAACAAAACGAACAGAAAACTGTTGAGGAAAAAGGAGAAACTAATAAAAATGATAACAAACAAGCAACAAAAACAAGTGTTGAACTTCCTAAAGCGACAACTTTGTTGCATATAAAAAACAATAAGGTTTCTTCCCAAAATTATAATGTGCAGTATCAAGTTGCCTCAAATCTTCCTTTAAAAAAAGGAGTGCAGTACGATATTTCCATAACGTTAAAGGCTTCGGCTCCTGCAAGCATTAGTTATTCGGTTGGAAATTGGTATCCTGATAATTTTAGTGCTACAATTGAGGCTACCGAGGAAATGAAAGAATACACGACCTCGTTTACAGCAGTTGTAGACGGCGGTTTTGTATTGTTTCAGACGGGAAGTTTTGTAGGAGATATTTGGATTGAGAGTGTGAAAATTACACATAAGGGTAGCGGAAAAATAGTACCGCTTACTGCTGATGAAAAACGTGAAGTACTTTCTAATGTCATGGATAGTTGGATTGCTGGAATGATGGATGCTACAGATGGTTATGTAAAAGCGTGGGATGTTGTAAATGAGGCACTTTCTGGTGGTGACGGTGATGGTGACGGAATTTATGACCTTCAGAGTTATAAAAACAATAATAACGCCGATCCTACAAATGTATCATCGGGAGTGTTTTATTGGCAAGTTTATATGGGCGACTTGGAATATGTTCGTACAGCGGTTGCAAGTGCAAGAAAACATTTCAAAGGCGATCCTAAGGATTTAAAACTTTTTATCAACGATTATAATCTTGAATCCAACTGGGACAATAATGGCAAATTGAAATCACTTATTAAGTGGATTAAAAAATGGGAATCTGACGGTATAACAAAAATTGACGGTATCGGTACGCAGATGCACATTACGTGTTATGAGGATGCCAATATTCAGAAAAGCATGGAAGAACATATTACAAATATGTTTACATTAATGGTCGAAACCGGCAAATTAGTAAGAGTTTCTGAGCTTGATATGGGTTATAAACGCGGTAACGACCAATGGAATGGAAAAAATCTTGGTACATCGGATTTGACTGCTGCCGAACATCAAAAAATGGCAGATTTTTATGAGTTTATTCTTAATGAATATTTTAGAATTGTCCCCAAAGCACAGCAATACGGATTTTGTCAGTGGTGTTTGACGGATGCTCCCGGACCTTTGGGTTCAGGTTGGAGAGGTGGCGAACCTGTCGGAATTTGGACACAGAATTTTGCACAAAGGAAAACCGTATATAAAGGTTTTGCACAGGGACTTGCCGGAAGGGAATTGTCGGAATCTGTAAATCAACTTGGAGACTTAAAAACATACATTGACAGGGATAAGCACGGTGATTTTAAGTTTTCAGGTGCGCTTGACGTTAATGAGTTTCATGAAAATCGTAACGGTATATCGGATATTGTTGCAAAAAATTTTGATGAAATAGTTGCTGGTAATGCGATGAAATACGCTTCATGTGTTAATGGCGGGGGCGTAATGAATTTTTCTCGGGTTAAACAATTTGTTTTAGATGCCAAAGCTAAAAATTTATCAATTTTCGGTCATACATTGGCTTGGCATTCGCAACAGCAGCCGGGTTATTTGTTAGGACTTATGAGCGACAAGGAAGTTGAAGATCCAAGCGGAGAAAAAGTAGATGTAGTGGATAATTATGTAATCTACGATAAACTTTCCACTGACAATATGTGGCATTCAAATTATCTTGACCAAGCTAATAATGTTGATTATATTTTAGAAATAGTAAAAAAATAGGAAATACAATGAAAAAAATTTTGTTATTATTTGCTGCCTCGGTGCTGATGTTTGCCTCGTGCAGTAAAAAAGATGATCCTGAAAATCCGATTAATGAAAACGGGCAGGAGCAAAACAAACCTGAAGAAAACACAGGCGGCGGCACAACGAAACCTACCGGTCCGGATGAAACTTTTGATATTTTTCTGTGTTTTGGGCAGTCCAATATGGAGGGCAATGCAGCAGTAGAAAATGGAGATAAAACCAATGTACCCACAGGTATGAAAAATATGGTAGTTGCAAAATCTGATGCTGCGCATTATGCTATGACACGTTATACTTGGCGCAAAGCAGAGCCACCGCTTGCCAGATTCACCACAGGACTTACTCCTGCTGACTATTTTGGCAGAAAAATGCTTGATTATTTGCCCAAAGGTCACAAAGTTGGTATTGTGATGGTTGCAATTGGCGGCGCTGATATTGAGGCGTTTGAAAAAGATAAATGTGAGGCTTATTGTAATAGAGATGATCATGAAGCATGGTTTAAGAGTTATTTGGAGGACTATGACAATAATCCTTATCAAATACTTGTAAATGCTGCAAAAGCTGCACAACGTAGTGGTGTTATCCGTGGTATTTTGTTGCATCAGGGTGAAACCAATAACGGGCAAGCTGATTGGCCCGAAAGAGTTAAAAAGATTTACGAAGATCTTTTAACGGATTTGAATCTTACAGCAGATAAATGTCCGTTACTTGTTGGCGAAACATTACGTAAGGAAGAAGGTGGTGTATGTTTCGGACACAATGATGTGATTGCAAAATTACCGGAGGTAATTCCTACGGCTCATGTTATTTCGTCAGAAGGTTGTGAAGGTAAAGACGACGGTTTACATTTCTTGGCCTCTGGTTATAGAAAAATCGGAAAGCGTTATGCTGAAACAATGCTCAAACTTATGGGTATAGAAGTTCCGGAAAAAGAGTACAACGGATATTATGTTTCCGGCAGATTTCTTATGGACAAGGACGGCAAACAGGTTAATCTTCATGGTTTTGGTCAGACTTACAGTCCTTGGTTCAACGAACAGGGAACAAAATGGAATGACGATGATGTTGAAGGTTGTTTGAAATATAATCAAGGCCTTATTAGGCAGATTATGAATGACGGCTGGAAAATGACATGGTTGCGTCTTCACATGGATCCGCATTGGACAACCTCTAACCGTCCTAAGGGATTTGGAGAACATCAATCGCATATTTATTTTGATGAGGCTAAATTTATTAAATATTTGGATGAAGTTTTTATTCCGATGGCGAAATTCTGTATTGACAATTACGGAATGGCCGTTGTAATGCGTCCTCCGGGGGTTTGCGGTGAGGCTGCAATGAAATACGGTGATGATTTGCAGAAATATCTGCTCAAAGTTTGGAGCATTGTTTCGTCGCATCCGTATATCAAAAACAACCCCGACATTATGTTTGAGCTTGCTAACGAACCTGTAAAATTTGACGGTGGTAACAAAAAATATAGTCAGTATTTTCAGGATATTGTTGATGCTATCCGTATTAATTGTGATAATGTTTGTTGGGTTCCCGGTTTGCTTTGGCAGCAGAATTATAAACCGTTTAAAGAGTATCCGATTCAAGGAGTAAATATTGGTTATGCGGTTCATTGTTATCCGGGTTGGTACGGTTCTCCGGCGGAGAATCAGCCGGGAGAGTTTTCTGTGGACCTTAACGGAAATGAGTCAAAATTCCGTGCCGGTTTTGCAGAGAATGTTGGATGTGTGGCAAATTTTGCACCGATATTGATAACAGAAATGGACTGGGCACCGCTAAAATGGAACCGTTATGCGAACGAAGACGGTTCAGCAGTTCCAGTGGAGAAAAAAAATGACCATCATGTTGCATGGGGAAGTTGTACAACAACAGCATTTGGTGCGCCGTTCAAGAAAATAGCCGATGAGTTAGGCAATGTGAGCTGGATGATTTTTACATCTCCGCATCTTATCGCGAAGTACAAAAATCATGTGGGCGTTGATTGGCAGACCAAGGGTTTCTTGGAAGATCCGGAAGGTTGTGTAGTTCCGGCTTACAACTGGTTTAATGAGTATGCTGAACAATAGTGGAATATAATATTTGAAAAAAAAGCCGTCTGAATATTTGGTCTTTGACGGCTTTTTTTTTAGTTTTGCGTTATGAAAAAATCGAAGATTATATTTTTAATATTTGCTTTTTTAAGTTTTTGTTTTTGGGCATTTGTACATCCCGAATGGCTTAATATTCACGAGCAGTATCAGTTGTTTGAATTTTCAACTGACTATTTTGTGGAACATATTGTTTTGCCGGGTGGTTTTGTTGTATGGTTTTCAGAATTTTTTGTGCAGTTTTTTTATAATAATTTTTTAGGAGCATTGGTAATGACCGGATGTTTAACGGGCATTTATCTTCTTTTGAAAAACGGGGATAATCAAATTGCACTTTTGCCGCCTGTTTTAATTTGGATTTATTCGGGTGATGAAAATATGATGATGACTTTCCCGTTTGCTGTATTGTTATCGCTTTTTGCCGTTAAAGGTTTTGAAAGGCTGACTCTAAAAAACAAATTTTATCTGCAAATACTTATTGTTCCGCTAATTTATTGGCTTGTAGGATATTGTGCGTGGATTTATCTTATATTGTCATTATCCAAAGATGATAATGGTTTTAGAATTGGAAAAGAAAATTTTATAAAAATTTCTGCTTTGATTCTTTATCTTATTGTATTTCAGTTTTTTACGGCATTTTTCATAACAAGAAATTATCCTTTGATTGATATTTTTTGTGGAATTGATTATTATAGATTGCGTATGGAAATTCCTGATTTACAACATATTATAACTTTATGTTGTGTTGTTGTTCCTTTTATAAAAATTCCTCAGAAGAAATGGGTAATGTATACGCAACTATCATTAATAGTGGTAGTTTTGGTTGTTGGAGTGATAAAAAAATATGATTTTGACCGTTATAGTTATTATAAAATTGATTATATGGTTAGAAATCAAGAATGGGAAAAATTGTTGGATTTTGCCAAAAAGTATAATCTTCAATCCGATTTTGCCTCAACGGGTGTAAATCTTGCTTTAGCTATGACGGGACAAATGCCTGACCGTTTGTTTGAGTTTAATCAAACCAGTAACGAGGGGTTTTTATCGACATTTGGTTATAACTCTTTTACGTGTACTGTAACGGCAGAGGCTTGTTATTATTTGGGACTTGTTAATTCTGTTTTGCGATATAATTTTGATTTGCAGTCGGCAATTTTGAATTGTAATTATAGCGGACGTTTTACTAAACGTATTGCTGAGGCTTATATTTTGAACGGTCGCTATGATGTTGCAAGGCGTTATCTTAACAAACTTAAAAGAACATTGTTTTACCGTGCTTGGGCATTAAAAGCGGAGGATTTTATTTGTAATACACATAATATTGAAAGTAATCCGGATTGGGAGCGTTTGGATAATATTCGGATAAAACGGGGCTTAAATTTTTCTAATCCGCATTTAGGAGAAATGCTTATGTATTTTTCTATGATGGGAGGTGAGAATCGTATGGCTTTGGATTATGCTTTGTCATCGTTTTTGGTAAAAAGGGATTTAAAATCTTTTGTGGAAAGTTTTCCATATTATACAAAGTATTTCGGGACTTCGCAGATACCGAAAATTTATCAGCAAGCGTTTTTGCTCGCATGTGTTCAAAGCGGTTATTCTATTGACAGAATTCCTAATTTTATTTCGCCGGAAATAATTAGTTTTTTCAGAGATTTTGATACAGCTTATCTTTTAAATAAAAATAGCAAAGTTTTTAAGACTGGAAAATATGCCGGTACATATTGGAAATATTATTTGCTCGGAAATTAATTTTTTTTTGTTATGAAAAATTTTTATTATATTATATTGTTTTTGTTCTGTTTTATGTTTTCGTGTGGTCAGAAGCCTGAAAATGTAAAAAATGTAGATTCTTTACCTGATATTTTCCCCGATTATCTCGGTGTAACAGTGCCGGTTAATATTGCACCGCTTAATTTTAACGTAAAAAATTCTCAAGACGTATATGTTGAACTTTCGGGCAATGGAGAAAAATTGATTTCTGAAGGTGAATATGCGGATTTTGATATAGAAAAGTGGCATTTACTTACTCAAAAAAATATTGGAGGAAAGATTACAGTATCTGTTACTGCAAAAATTTTAGATGAATGGAAAAAATTTAAAGATTTTGATATTTACGTTAGCAAAGATTCTCTTAATGATTATGGTCTTACTTTCCGTTTGATACCTCCCGGATATGAAACCTTTGCGCATATCGGTATTTATCAGAGGAATATACATAATTTTGAACAAGCCCCTGTAGTGGATGGTATGGCAATACAAGGTGATTGTATGAATTGTCATGTTCCTAACCATGCCAATCCAAAAGAGTTTCAACTTCATGTTCGCGGGAGGCATTCGGCAACTTTTATCCGTAGAAACGGTGAAGAAAAGTATTTGCAGACTGCAACAGATTCTACTATAGCTAATTGTATGTATGCGTATTGGCATCCTTCGGGAAAATATATTGCATATTCGCTCAATCTTATTCATCAAACTTTTTTTGAGGATACAACAAAATATATTGAGGTTTATGATAATGCTTCTGATGCTTTGATAATGGACGTTGATAAAAATCAGCTTATTTTGTACGATAAATTGATGACGGAAGACTTTGAAAGTTACCCTGTTTTTTCCCCAGATGGTAAAACGTTGTTTTATTGTTCATCAAAACCGTATGTAAAGTCCGGAATTTTGGATAAAATGCGTTATAGTCTTATAAAGGTTAGTTTTGATGATAGAATCGGCAAAATAGGTTCTGACTTTGATACATTAATCAATGCGGAGCAAATACAAAAAAGTATTACACATCCGCGTCCTTCTTACGATGGCAGGTTTTTGATGTTTTGTATGGCGGATTATAGTGTTTTTCCTATTCACCATAAAGAATCAGATTTATATCTTTTGAATCTTGAGGATAATACTATGCGGAATCTTACGGAGGTAAATTCTGATTTTGCTGAAACTTTTCATAATTTTTCGTCAAATTCGCGTTGGTTTGTATTTAATAGTCGTAGAATTGATAAAATTAATAATTTGTTGTTTATTAGTAATATTGACGAAAACGGGCATTGTACAAAACCATTTCTTTTGCCTCAAAAAAATCCAGAGGAATATTATTCAAACTTATTTTTTTCTTATAATGTTCCTGATTTTACTTCGGAAAAAGTTGAACTTGATATCAGAGATTTTGCACGGAATATTTTTAATGCACCGAGGATACAAGTTGGTGTAAAACGGAACTAAAATGTTTTATGCAGTTGTTATTTATTGAGTGTTGTCGTTATAGAAAATAAATATGAGAATGTGTTAAGTAATAAAAAATAACCACGCTAATTTTAGGCGGATTTAGCGGAGTAAAAGTTTAATCCGCTGTTTTTTTAATTTTTTTTAGCGTATTGAATTACTTTTTTTTGTACATTTGCGGAGAAAAAAATTACGAACAATCAAAAAATATAAAATTGATATGGCAAACATTCCTGAATTTAAGTATGCCCCGATGTTTCAGTTGGGCAAAGATGAAACGGAATATTATCTTCTTTCAAAAGAGGGCGTTTCAGTAAGCGAATTTGAAGGCAAACCTATTTTAAAAGTTAGCCCCGAAGCCTTGGAAAAACTTTCTCAGCAGCCTTTTCACGATGTATCGTTTATGCTCCGCCGCTCGCACAACCTTCAAGTTGCAAAAATCTTACGCGAGCCCGA
>JAEEGL012708132.1_pt1 | contig 17414 bp, 12 predicted proteins | sample 9134231 | NCBI WGS metagenome assembly JAEEGL01 (sample SAMN16246548, study PRJNA631951) | gut metagenome | biome: gut microbiome; feature: rumen; material: fiber-attached | host: Bos | place: Iran: Karaj | collected 2018-10
CAATCCCCAATCCCCACTGTAATATTTATATATCCAGTATTTTATTTTATTTAAAAAAAAATATATTGTTTAAAGAACATTTAAAATGTTATTTTTTTTTAATTTTAATATTAAAAAAATTAATTTTTTAAATGGAATCTCAAGAAAAAATAAATGAGAAAAAATTACCTTATTCATATTTAGGAGTTGGATTTTCTGAAAATAAAGATAATGATTTTGCAAATATTATAGAAAAATCCATTATTAAAATAACAGAAAAATTCCCTAATGATAAAGATTATTTTAAAGGAATAAATATTTTATGTGATGATATTAAAAACGGAGAAATGGAAAGATTATTTGAATTATCAGAAGAAGCAAACAAAAAACAAAAGAAAAATAAAAAATTGAAAAATTTAAGAGCATTTAAAGAAATAATAGATCTTAATATATTAAATGAAAAAAAAAATGAAGAAATAATAAAAGAAGAAAATATTGAAGAACAACAATTTTTACAAATAAAAAAAGAAAGAAATAAATCAAACATGGTAAAATCAGATAATTCAGAAGGAATATCAAATCAATTAATAAATAATGAAATAAAAAAAAAAGAAGAAGAAATTTTAAAAAAAGAAACAAAAATACCATTAATTAAAAATAATGAAATAGAAGAAGAAAAAAAAATATATAAACTTCCAAAACATTTTCACATAACAACATTATTTAAAAGTAAAAAAGGATTTGACAAAGAAAAAGAAGCATATAAACAATTTGAAGAAAATAAAGAAACAATAGTTAAAATATATGGAATAGTAATAATTCCTTTTAAAATAATAATATTTATATTAAAAACAAATGAAAAATCAGATAATAAAATTCCACATATAACAGCTGCTGTTAATGAAGAATTTAAACCTAAAAATTCTAATGATGTTATGGAAAATTTATTTAATGAAGATAAGGAATATTTTAAAGTTTATCATAAATTAATGCAAGGAGAAACTTTTGAATTTATTGAAAAAGGAAAAATTGAAGTTTTAGGTAAAATTCATAATTTTTATATTAATATATTTAAAAAACCTTTTGAAATTAAAGGTAAATTACAAGGATTTAAAAATTAAATAAAATAATTATGATTATTTTTTTAATGTTAGAAAAAAATATATATTATTTTATGTAAATTCCTTTTTATAAAAATATATTTTTTTTTATTATTTTTTAATTTATTACATTTATTCATTTCTTCAAATTAAAATAAATAATTTCAAATAATCCAAAAAAAAAAATATAAATCATTTCTTCAAAAAAAAAAACAGAAAAAAAAAAAGAAAAAAAGTTATTTTAACATACATTGAAGTCCTTAAATAATTTTTCTTAAAAAGTTAACATTAAATTATTTAAAAAAGGTGAAAAAAAAATTTTCATTTTTTTTTAAGGAGCAATTCCAAACAAACAAACAAAGCAATGCATTTGATCATTTTCATATTTAACAGTAATAGAACCATCAGTATTAGGATTCCATAAACAAGTAGAACTAAAATGAAGAGAAGCATCTCCTTTTTGAAATATTGTTCCATTACAAATAAATTTAAATCCTCTTTGTTGAGAATGAAGAGTTTTTATTATTTCATCTGATATTTGATTACACCAACTTTGAGCTTCTTTTTGATCATAATTTTTACCATCTAAATATTTTTTAATTATTCCATCACATAATGTTGTTAATTCATCTTTAATTGCAGAAAATTGTAGTTCTGTTGACATTTTATGTCTTATTTTTTTTTTTTTTTTGGGTTATATTTTATTTTTATTTTTTTTTTAAAGAAAATTATTATCATTTAAATTTGGATATATTAAGTTATTTATATATTATATATAGAAAATTTTTTATTTTTTATTTTTTTTTATTTTACTTTTTTTTTATTTTTTAATTTTTTTTTTGTTAATTGCTTTAGAAAAGGTTTTCTTCTGATAAGTTAAAATCTTCGTAATTAAACATTTGTAAATTATCATTAGGTATTATTGATGGATGATTTAGACAATCATATAAATTAAAAGGTTCATTTTGAGGAATAAATTCTTCAATATTATTTTCATAATTATCATTAATAATATCATTAGAAATATTAAAATTAATATCAAAATTATTATTATAATTTTTATTACTTTGATTCTCTAAATTATTATTTTCAAATAAAGGAGATTTATTTATTTCATGATTAGTATTTATTTTATTTATAAAGGTTTTTTTTTTGGGAGTTTGAATTAAAATTTGAATTTTTTCTTTATTATTATCATTTAAGAATTTATATAATTCCTTTGATTTAATATCAGTTGCTGTTGTTGATAATTCTTCTTTCTCATTTTTTATATTAATATTAATATCTTTTTTATTTAAGTTCTTTTCAATAAATAAAACATTTTCAAATAAAAATAAAATAAAATCAGGTAAATTTGAAGAATCATATTTTCTTTTTAATTCTTTTTTAAATAACTTTTCAATTTTTAATTTAATAATGTTTTCATCTTGAGAATCATTAATTAATTTTTTTATTCTATTTAAAAATTGTTTTGTTTTAGAACGAATATGATTAATAGGTTTATTATTAATAAATTTTTTTATTTTTTTAAAATTGTTTTTATATTTAAAGAAACCTTCAATGAATAATTGATTTTCTTCTTTTGACCATTTAATCCTTTTTTTCTTTTTATTGTTATTATAATTCATATTTAAGATATTTAAATTTTGTTTTTCTGAATCTGAATCAGATTCAGTTATAGAATAATTTAAATCTTTATTTTTATTATGTTTAAATTCTTTTGAATCATTAATAAAAACTCCATTTACATTTATTCTTATTATATTATCTTCTTTCTTCTTTTTTAAAATATTATCTGTATTTTTTTTATGTAAAATAAATTTCGGTTTCTCCTCCATTTAATTTTTTTTACTTTTGAATTATGTCATATGATTAAAAAAATAATTTTTATAAAAGAATATAAATTTAAATATAATTAATTTAAGAAATAAAGCATTTATGATTTTATTAAAAAAAATAACTTATGTAATATTTGATTTATAAACTTAAATTAAAATTTTTATTTTTTTCTTAATCAAAATTATTAGGAGTATAAAATTTTTTAGAAGCTTCTCTTGTTTCAGTTTTAGAAATTTTTCTAGATAAATTTTTAGAATCTTTATTATTTTCTTTTAAATCACTAGTATTTATCTCATAAGGAACATTTTTAAATTTAATTATTTGAATAAAATTAGATTGGTAAATTTTTAAATAAGAATCATTATTTGAATAATTAATTTGAGATTTTTTAGAGTTCGTTGTTGAATTATTTGAATTATTAATATTTGAATTTTTTGTATTTAATGTTGAATTAATAAATTCTAATTTTTCTTTTTTTAATTTGTTTAAAGTATCTTCATTAACATTTTGAAAAAAATTCATATATCTTGGTTGAATGTTTTTAAATTTAGATATACTTTTAGTTTTTTTTAATGTTTTATTTTCAGTTTTTAAAGTCTGATTATTTATGTTTTTCTCTCCAATACTTTTATTTCTTTTTATAACTTGAGTTTTGTTTAAAGAACTTTTACATCTTTTTTCATTATATATTTTTCTTCCTTTATTATATAAAGAATTAAAAATAAAATTTGCTTTTTCTTTAGAAACTTTTTTATTTTGAGACTTCATTTGTTTGAAAATTTCTTCATCTTTTTTTTTTTTTTCATTTTCTTTTTCAATAATAGCTTTCTTAATTTTTTCTTTACTTTTCTTTTCATATGAAATAAATCTATTATAAATAACATTCCATTGATTATTATTATATTTTTTATTATTATCATTATTTGTAGAATTTTTAACATCTTTAATTAATTGATCTCTTCTTTCTCTTGCTTCAAATCTTCTATTTGCATCATCAATTAATCTATTAAATCCTTCAATTATTTCTTGTTCTGATTTTATTTTTTTTCCTTTTTCAAATAATATTTTTTGTCTTTCTATTCTTTCTCTTTTCTTTTCAAAAAATAATTTATTTCTTAATAAAAATTCTTTAAATTGTTTCTTTCTTTCTTCTAATTTTTTCTTCTTTTCTTCTTTTATAAAATAATCATCTTTTGGTTTAAAGGTTATATTAGATTTATTATTTCTATTATTTTTACAATTTAAATCATATGATTTTGGAATTTTACCTTCAAAGGTTTTTACTTTTGTAATTGATAAAGTATTAATTAAATAATCATTGAAAATATTATTGTCTTTATTTCTGGAAGTATAAATTAAATTTTCTTTATTATTGTTTAAATTATTATCTTTATTTACTTCCATATTTTAATTTTAATTTTATAATTTATATAAGATATAATTTATATAATTTATTTTATTTAAAAATCATCAATATCATTAAACATTTTTTTTTCAATTCTTAAAAGGTTTTTCTGATTATACTTATTTTTCTTTAACCCTGAAATCCCAAAACAAGGAAACTGTTGTTCAGTATAAGTTTTTAGAAAATCAATTAATTGTTTATATTCATTAAAGTTTCTAAATATAAAACCAATAGTAAAAGCAGAACTCATTTTTTTTAAAGAAATAGAATAAATATCTTTAATCAAATAATTATTAACGAAATTATTTTCATTTACATTTTGTAAAGTTTCATTAGTAAAATGAGGATCAACATATAATAAATGTCCATTTTCATCATAACCAATAAAATAAAAAGCTCTTTTATCTTTTCCTCCAATAAATCCAATACAATTTTTACAAGAAAAGACTTTTAAAATAGGAACATGATATTCTTTTGGAATTTCATTTAATCCTAGTCTAACTGAAACAAATATTATTCCTTTATAAGTAAAATATAATTTTTCTTCATTTTCTTTTAAAATAAAATCATCTTTATTATTTATATTTGATTCTTTTTCAAAGCAATTATCAATTATTTCATTAATATCAATACAACTTTGAAAAGTAAAAATTTTAAGTTCTTTAAATAAATGAAAATATTGATTTATTATTTTAAAAATATAACAAGCATTAACATCAGAAAACCAATTTCCAACTTCTTTATTACAAATTCTTCCAACAGAACATAAACTTTTAATAGAAAAAGGAGGATAAATTAATTTTAAAATAATATCATTTTTATGTTCTTCATACCAAACATTTAAATAATAATTCATCATATTAATAAAATTATCAGGCATATTTTCAAAAGAAAAAGGATTTTCAAAAAAAAAATAAATTGATTGTAATAAAGAAGATTTAGTTGAATTACCTAATTTTTTTAAATATTTATATATTCCTCTTGCTAATATCATTTGCCCACATCTAAGCATACATCCCCATCCTGTATCACAATTAAACTTTTGTCCTATTGAATTTAGTATATTTGAAAAATTTTTTCTATATGTAAAATATATTATTTTAGATATATTATATATTAATGCATTTTTTGTTTCTTTTGTATATACTTTATTGTATATTATATATTTAGTAAATTTTGATTTTGTTATATTTAATGAAGAAGAACTTTCAATTAATTGCTTTTTAAATTTTTCTTTTTCTTTAGGAGTATCTGGATTAAAGGCTTTATTTACTGATTGGATTAATTCAAAATTTTTTGGAATTTCAGAAATTGTTGTATAAGTAAATAAAGTTTGAAGAATATTATCCATTTGAGGTTTTAAATTCGGATTTTCAGTCTCGAATTTATTCATTATATTTATATTAATTAATTAATGAAAAATTTACAAAATGTAAAAAACTTATTTTTATAAAATATAATTAAAACAATTTTTTCTATATAATAAAACTATATATATAATATAGTTTATAACACTTCCTCCTTTCATTTTTTCTAATTTTATAAAAAATTAAATTTCTTTTTAAATCAAAATCTTATATATATATTAGATATATTCATAATATCAATATTAAAAAAAATTCCTACATACAATTTATATTTTCTCATAACACAATTAAAAAGTGTTTTTTAACACATATTTTATTAAATTATCATCAACCATTTCGTATTTATTTTTACAAAATTCAATTTCAGAATTTTTAATATTATAATAGTCAGAAAATTTTAAAAAAAAGCCTTTCCTAATACAAACATCATCAATTAACTTTTTTAATTGTTCTGAAATTATAAAATTAATCTTATAATTATTTATATTTGAATTATTCCTACAAAAAAATCTTGATTCTTCCTTTGATTTAAAAATATTATTCTCATTTTGATTTATTTTATTATTATTATTAATATTATTAATATTATTATTATTTATATTATCTGAAAAACAAGAACCAACACTTGAAATAGAATTTTTCCTTAAAGAATAAGTAGTACTTCCATCTGAGAAATCATCTTTTGAATTAATGTTTAAATTTTTAATATTATTATTAACTTTATTAAAATCAAAAATACAATTCATCTCATAATTATTTTTAGGTGAATTAAACCCAAGAATTTTTTTAGCAAGATTTATATGATCATTATAATCAAATTTAGAATTAATTCCTAAAATTTCATTATCATTAACTAAATAATGAATAAACATACATTTTTCCTTATTTTTGCATTCTTTATTATTTAAAAAATGAATACAATATTTACTCGTTCCAAAAAATGCTCTTACTAAATGTCCTTCTATTACTAAAGAATCCATTGATAATATTGCAAAAGAAGCTTCTTCTTTTTTTGAAAAAGTAATATATGCTGAATTTGTTTTTTTTTTTTGATTTTCTTCATTTTTAGAAACTAAAACTATTTTTGTTATTTTACCAAATTGACCAAAATGAGATTTTTGAATTAATATATTTTGATCATTTAATGAATCTGGAAATCCTTGAAAATGAACTAAATTTTTTTGTATTATTCTTAATTTTTGTAATCTTTGACATTGTTCTTTTGAAAAGCGAATTTTTTGTTCGGAAGAAAACATTTTTTTTCTTTTTTATTTGATTGATTAATTAATTTATAATAAAATACAAGAGTTTTTATATAAGATTGAATTTTATATTATGTAGTTTTTAATTTTTTTGATTTTTTTTATTTTTTCATTAAAATGATAAATGATAAAGAGTTAAAGTTATTTTTTCTAATTATGGAAATTAATGTTTAAAGAGAATATTTTTTTTAATATATAAATTTTTATGAATTTTTAAAGAGATATAAAGAGTTTAATTTTTGTTATTCATAAACATAATTTTTTATCATTTAATTAATTTATTAATTGTTAACTTCTAAATTATTGTAATATTTTTAGTAAATATATATTTTAATATTTTTATGAAATGTTAATATATATTTTTAAAGAAAATAGAAAAAATATATAATATAATGATTTAATAATTCAATTTTAATTTAGAATTTTATTCTTTATTTCATTTATTTTTTGAATATTTTTTATTAAAAAAATCTTTTGTCTTTTTTTTCTTCTTAATAATTCTTTAGCAATTTTATTTTTTATTTATTTTTAAAGTAAAAATGATATAAATTTGAATAATTATAAAAAATAAAATAAATTCATTTCTAAACTTTATGATTTAATATATTGTTTTCAAAAATAAATACTGATTCTTCATCAAAGATTTTCTTAAGAGATGGAAAATAATTAATTTCCTATTTATCAACAATTTTTTAATATTAATATTTTTATGTTAAATAATATTTTTTTTTAAATTAAAAATTTTATGTTTAATTTGTTTTTATTTGATTTTCTTTCAAATTAAAACTTTATTGCATATTATTTATTTTTTAATCTGTGAATTATATAATTCATATACTGATAATTTACTTTTAAAAAATTCCTTTTTTATGTCTATTGAATTAGTAAATTTATATTTTTATTTTCCTTAATATAATATTAATTCTTTTAATTCACTTTTTAATGTTATTATTGTTTTTACTAAATAAACATTAGATTATAAAATTCTTTTGTTCTAAACAAAAAAAATGTTTTTTAAACTTAATTCTATTTAATAAATAAAGCAAAAAGACAAAAATTCTACACAAAAATAAACTAAATAGAATTAGATATTTATAATTTTTTATTTTCCCATACTTTCCTTAAGCCACCTTTTAACAATAGGTAAAGTAGGTTGAGTTTCCAAAACATGTTTAATCAAACCAAAACTTAATAATTGAAAATCAGTATATTCTTTATAATAAGTATAATATCCAGGAATAATTAGTGGATAAGGAACAGTATCATCATTAAAAGAATGAGAAGCTAAAATATGATAATTTTTCCTAGCATCTAAAATTGCTTTTTGAGTATCACTTAAAGAAGTTGGAACGCTATTAGCAGGAAAATTATGGTCAAAAACATAACCAGAAAAAGGTAAATAACCTCCAAGTTCATGTCTTGAATTTAATAAAACATAATTTGTCATTATACCTCCTTGACTAAAACCTCCTAAATATATATTTTTATAATCTATTTTTTCGGCTTCTTTTATTTCATCTATTTTATCTAATATTTCTGTTAATGATTCTTTAGCTTCTTTAAAATCATCTCCGCCACAATTCTCACATATTAACATTCCATTTGTATCTACATTAAACCAACATGGAACCGGAGTTGATATTGAATATTGTTCCATAAATTTAATAACTCGAGCATTTCCAGTTAAAAAATAAATTTTTGTTCCTTTTGGAACAAAAGTTGAAGTACTTTTAAATAATTCAATATGGATATTTGCCGTTTCAGATATACCTCCCAAATTAATATATATATTATCATAACCATTTTTTGGGGTTAAAGTTGCATATTTATAACTTTCTACATATTCAGTAAATTCATCAATACTATTATCATTGTCATCATTATCATCATCATCATCTTTACTTTTTAAATATACTGGAAGGAATATTACCATAAACAATACTACTATGCATACTGGGATTATTATTATTAATAATTGCTTTTCTGAACATGGACATTTTGATTCTTTTTGTTGCAAATCTTTTGTTTCTACTTGTTGAGAATATACATCTATATTTTCTTCTTGTTTTATCTCGTTTGTATTAGGTGCTTCCATTGTTCTTTTTATGATGTTATTTTTTATTTTTTTTTAATAATTCTTTATACTTTTATCAAGAAAATAATGAATTAATTCACACTAAAATCTTAGATTTTATTTATTTCATTATTTTTTTATTTTTTGTATAAAATTAAAAATTAATTTATTCTTTTTTTTTGCTATTATTCATTATATATAAATATAAGAAAAAAAATCCCTTTTTAAAATTAGATATAAACAATTAAAAACAATTGCTTTTTTATTAAAAACCATTTTCAAATAATTTATAATCTTAAAAAAACCCAATTTATTTTTAATAAAGAATATATTTTAAATTCCAAATATTTTTTTATTATATATTTAAAAACTTTTTAAAAAATGGAACCTCAATCACCTGATTAGTAAAATAAAAATATTAAAAATCAAAACAACAAAAAAAAAATATATATATATATAACAATATAGTGATCAACTGTTTAAAATTCTTCTTTTAGGAGATTCAGGAGTAGGTAAATCAAGTATAATATTAAGATATACAGAAAATGAATTTAATGCGAGTTTAGTAAATTCAATAGGAGTAGATTTTAAATCAAAAGATATAGAATTAAACAATCAAAAAATAAAAATTCAAATATGGGACACAGCAGGTCATGAAAGATTTAAAACAATAACAACATCATATTATAGAGGAGCTAATGCTATTGTTATTGTTTATGATGTTACTGAAAGAGAAAGCTTTGAACATATTGAAAAATGGTTAAATGAAATTGATAAATATGCTAAAGAAAATGTACTTAAATTTTTAGTAGGAAATAAAATCGACTTATTCGATTCCAGAAATGTTTCTTTTGATGAAGGAAAAAATATTAGTGAAAAATATAATATTATGTTCTTTGAAACTAGTGCTAAAGATAATATTGATATTCAGGAATTGTTTGAAAAAACCACTTTGACTTATTTAAATAAATATAATTTAGGAAAGGAAACTCAATTTAATGGAGTTAATTTAAAAAATTTGTTGGTTAAAAGTGATAATATTGAAAAATCTTTTTGTTGTATATAATATTAATGTTTTTTTAAAGTTTTTTTTTTATATTATTTTGTTTTTTCCTTGGAATATGAAATTTTAAAAAAGAGAAAATAAACTTAATTGTTGTTTATATATTCCGAATGATTTATTTATCTAGAGTAGATTATCAAATAAGATTATTCATTTTAATATCATATAATTCAAAAGTTTTAAATTTCATATACAATTAAGATAAAATTGAAATTTGAATTAATATTATTTGATTAAAAGAAATTTAAATTTTCAAAGGAGAAAATTAACTAATAAATCCTTAAAGCTTTTAATATATATTAGAATCTTTAATTTTGATAAATTTGAAAGGATTTATTTCTCAAAACAATTTAGAAATAAAAGAAAATTGCAAATAAATGATATATTGTTTATTTAAAAATAATTGTTGAAAATAAAAGAAAAAATTCTTAGGAGATTTTTTAATTAATTAATTTTAAAATTAATTAATTTACTTAAATTCTGGAATTTCCTGTTAATAATCTTGAAGATAATTGTATGATAGATATATTACGGCTTAATATATTTAGAAATGTTGTTTGTTCTTAACTTTATTTAATTCATTAATTTTATTTTTTATTATTTTTAATTATTTGTGGTTTTATTTTTAACATTTTTTTATCAAAGTTGCTTTATGAATAATTCTTTGAGTGGAAAAAAAATATTCATTTATTTGTGATTAATGAAATAATTGACTATTATAATATTATTATGTAAACTCTTAACTTACTTGTTTACTATAAAAGGTTTTCTAAAAATTTTTATAATTTTTTATTAAATTAAAATTTCTACAATCACTTAAAAAGGGTTAATAAATGGAAATTTTGTTTTATTTTTGAAGGCTATTTTTGATATTAGTTTAATGTTTAATTAGTTTTAATATATATATTTTAATTGCTTAATATATCACTTAAAATATCTCTTCTCTTATAAAAAATAAGATATACTTTTCAATTGGATAATCTCAAATTATTATTAAAAAAAAAAACTACAATAATTGAATTTTGAAAAAGAATTAAACTATTCATCTTTAATTTCTTTTAGAATTAAATAAGTGACTTTAGAATAGAACTAAAAATATTAATTAAATATAGATTTTAATTTTAAAAAATTAAATTTATAAAAATTTAAAAAAAGAATCATATAATATTATATCTTTTATTTATAAATAAATAATATAAAACTACTTTTTATAATTTTACAAGAGAATTAATTATTTTTACTAATCTATAAATATTTTATAACCATCTTCTTTAACTTTTTATAATATATAAAATAAATAATTTTAACCCAAAATTTTTTAGTTTAAGGAAAAAATAAAAGGAAAAATAAATGAAAAAAATCATATTTTTTTCTATCTTCAATTTAACAATTATCAATATAAAATTTTATATCAAAATAATTTTATCTCCTATATTTCAAAACACATATATTAAATTTATTTATAAATAATTTTATAATAAATTAATTAATATTATAAATAATTCAGATAAAAATGAATCATAATTTAAGTGTTTCAAATAATATTAATGATTATTTATTTTTAGATAGTAGTAGATTTGAAATTCCAATAATTTCAAAGGAAGATACTTCTCCTTTTTCAGTCAATTTTATTAATCAAAAAGATATGGCAATGATGCCTATTTTTTTAGATGATAATTTACCATTTGAAAATTCTGAAAATGAAAATTTAAATGTACAAGAAAAAATAAATCAAAATTATTATATAAATAATGTAAGTGTTATAGTTAATTTAAATAATAAATGATTTAAATGAATTGAATAAAAGAGTTAGTTTTAATAAATTTGTATTTTATAAAAAATATATTAATATATTATTAACATGTAAAAATAATTCCTAAAAAAAATAAATAAACTATAAAAACTTTATTCAAATCCTTAATTTATTAAAAAAAAATCGAAAAATTAATTTTAATTTTAATAAAACTTAACAGAAGGAAATTCTCTTTTTAAATTAAAAGTAAAACTAGAAATAGAAGGTGAAAAATGAGTATGTTTCATTAATTTATTAGAATAAAAAGGAACTCTTCTTTTCTTTTTTTCTTCTTCTCTAATTTCTCTAATATTAGTAATACTTTTAGTAACTTCTCTCATTTCATCAGGTATTTTATATAAATCATCATTTAATAATCCATCTCTACCAGTAAAAATTAATCTAGCAGGTTTAAAAGGCTGTAAATGTTTCATAGCACCTTTAGGTAAAATTTTTTGATATTTTCCTCTTCCATTTTTTTTAAAATCTTTATATTCATTCATTAATTGTTCTTGTTCTGATTCAGTATATAAACCATAAGTTTGGACATTATTAAAAAAAGGATCACATTTCTTTAAAGAAGCAGGTGAAAAAGGTTTTTGACTACTAGTTTTATTTTTATTTTCGGTAACTTTAGCAATTTTTTTTTCATAGGCTTCTTTAGTCATTTGTTTTAATCTTTCATTTTCTTCATCTTCTCTAATAGGATAAGAAAAATATTCACTTGGTATGTTTCCTACTTTTGAAGGTGCAGTAAAAATTCCTCTTCTTTCAGTAATAACTTTTCCCTCTTTAATAAATCTTTTTTTATCAGGTTCAATAGTTAAAGTCCCTTCTCTTTCAGGAGCAGGTTCATCAGGATTATAAAAACCTTTAAATTCTTGTGGTCCACTTGGTTTAAATTTTGGTCTTTCACTTTTTTTTTCTTTTAAATCATGAACTTTTGCCATTAATTTTTCATGATCTTGTTTGTTTAGTTCTTTTAATTTTTCATAACCTTCTTCATCTATTAATTGCTCAAATTTATTAAAATATACATCATTTGATTTTCCTAATTTTAAAGGTGATGTAAATATTCCTCTTCTTTCTGTTATTACTTTGTGATCTACTATTTTCACATTTGTTTCTGTTGTTGAATATTTTTTATCTCCTATTATTGCTGGATATGGAATACTAAAAAAACCAAAACGTTGAAGACGATCTTTTTCGTCACGTTCTTGAGCTATTTGTTCTAATATTTGAGCTACTGATGCTTCTCTCTTTTCTGCTAGGTTTTCTAAGTATTTTGCCTCAGACATTTTTTTTTTCTTTTTTTTTAATTTTTTTAAGGGAGGTTTATTTTTATGTGGGATTTTTTTAAATTTTTATATTCATTTTTATTTTTTATTTAATTTTTGGTTTTGGTTTTATTCAAATTTGTAATTTTTATACTATAATTATTAATTATTTTTTCATTTGATATTTAATCAGTAAAATTGAAATATTATATTCTTATAATTTTCCATTTTGTTTTATGATTGAACAGTTATTTTTAAAATAATTAATTATTGAACATTTTTTATTTTTAATTTAAATCTCTTAATTAATATATAAATAATAAATAATAATAAATAACGTTTTTCCTTTTTATTTTAGTTCATCATAATAAAAACATTTTAATATAATAGTAGTTATTTCTTCTATTAAATATTTTTTAATTCAATATTCATTCTATTAAAAATAAGTGATTTGATTACTTATTAATATAAATTCAATTATAATATTTATAATTCAAATAAAAAATATAATTATTTATCTAAAAAATTTAATTTTAAATAATTTCAATTTATTAATCATTCATTTTAATAATAAAATATTATTTAATTTTTATAATATTGATAGTAAGTAAAAAAATTAAAATAAAAAAAATGGGAATAACGACAGGTTATTGTCATTGTTGGAGATATGATAAAGATAAACAAGTCACTATAGGAACTGGAGATTATAGTTATAAAAAAATAGTATATATATATATTAATTTTTAATAGCGTATTCCTTATGATGAAAAAAATAAAATTTATTATGGAAAAGATAATTATTATGATATTGGTATTAGAGGTTTAATTGATAATTCAAATATAATAACAAAGAAAGGAATGAATAATTATACAAATGGGAATGTTAATATAATAATCCCATGTCCTACAAATTATTAACACTAATTTTATGAATTATAAATTATATAGTTCATAATTAAAATTTTTATGAATAAAATTTTATAAATAAAAATATATATAAAAGAATGTAATTGTTGAAATAAATAATTTTAATAAAAGAGATACGAAAAGAATCAAGATAAAAAAACTAAAAATCAATTTATTTTAAAATAATTATTATTTTTTAATTTTTCAAAAATTGGTTTGAATAAATTTAATAAATAATATTATTATAAATAAAAATAAAAATAAAAAATTATTGAAAAACTTAAATAGAATGTTTCATTTGTAAAAGATATTTAAACAAAGGAATAATTTGTCTAAATGTACATTATTAAAATATTTTTGAAAAAAAGGAGTCAATTCATGAATTAAGAATTTATCTAATGGAACTAATATTTTTTCCAATAGATAATAATAATATTTTCAAAAAATAATTTAAATAGTTGAACGGTAAAAACAAATATCTTTTAAATATATTTAATCTAAATATAAATTATGCTATTTATATCAAATAAACAGTTTAAAAAATAAAAAATAATTAAACAATTTTTATAAATAGAAAAATTAAATAAATAAAACAAAACAATATAAAAACATTAAATATAAAAAAACTTTTGTTTTTAAAAAATTAAACAATTTTAAAACATATTTCCACAAAGAAATAACATAATTACAAAAATAATATATATTTAATAATTCCTTAATATCAATTATTTTTATTTATGTAAATTTTTATTAACCATTAAATGAGCATATCTATTACTTGAAAATCTTCTAGAAGAAGATTCAATATTTGAAATAGTTCTATTAAAATAAACTGGAATTTCTTTAATTTGATATGAAGAAGTTATACTTCCACCATGTGATTTAATATTAACATAATTTCTATTATTATAAGAATTATAATTACTTATATTATTACTATTATTTCTAATTTCACCACTTGAATTATTATTAGAATGATTGAAAAAATTATTTTTTGTTGAATATGATTCTATTATAGTTGATGAATTTCTTTGTCTTGTTAAAATATTACTATTACTATTGTTTAAAGTATTTATTCTATTTCCATTATTTGAATAAATTTCTCTTCTAGGATATGATGAATTGTCTTTTATTTTTCCATTAATATTATTATCATTAATTATTGATAATCTTGAATTATTTAAATATAATGTATTATTTATATTTTTTGGAATATTATTTATGTAATTAATATTATTTATATTATTATGATGATAATAGTATTTATTCTGTGAATTAATTTTAATAAATTCATTATTATTATTATTAGTTTTATTATATGATTTAAGTGATATAGATAAATCAGAAGTTTCAGCTGTATCATGTAAATTAATTGAATTTTCTCTATTTTTATTTGGCATTGTTATATCTAAAGATCTTTTATCTTTCCTTGTTTGAAAATAATCTTTTTCTTTTTCAAAAGGAAATATTTTATTTTTATAATATATAGTTTTAGAATCACTATCTAAACCATTTTTTGAATTTATATTATTAACATTAGTAATTAACCTTTTAGAATTAGTGATTAAAATATTTGAAGAACTACAAGAATTATGAGATAAAATATTATTTTCATTTTCAATTTTCCTTCTTTCTCTTCTTAATTGTTCATTTTTTTCTATAATTTTTTTTTTCTCCTCATTAAAATTTTTAACAAAAATATAAGCTTCATTAAATTTACCTTCATAAATATTAAAAATTTTTTCAAAAACAAAATGCCATTTACTTAATTTATAACTTTCTCTAGCAAAAGCAACACAAGCACAGGCTAAATCTAAAGGATTATATTTTAAATAATCAGCATTTAAACTAATTAATTCACTTAAAATATCATAAGGTTTTAAATAAATAGCACTAGTAATACTTTTTTTCTTATTATCATTTTCATCTGTATTAAAAACAATACCATTTAATAAAAATATATTTAAGAAATTTATTGGTTGAGGAAGAGTTAAATTATGATTTAATTTTTTTAAACATTCATTTTCAATTTCTATAATTTCTTTAGATGTAATTCTTCTATTTAAAATATATTTTATATAACTTTGAATTGAAGGAAGTTTACCGTCAATTTCAATAAATTTAGTTGCTAATAAAATTGAGCCAAAGCCTAATTTATCAATAGTTAAATTTATTTTTTTTGCTAATAATTGATCCATTAAATAAACACTAAAAAAATATGAAGTAATGTTTAAATTATGCTTTTCTACAAAATTTTTTATTTGATATACTATTTTTGAACGATTGTCTAGTTCAGATAATCTTAAATTTACTATTTTTGGCATTGAAGGGAAATTATGTTTTGAAATTGAAATTAGATTTTTGAATATTTTATATGGAACTACATCTTTTGGAATGTTATATCTTTTTGGCTTTAAAGAATAAGTTAATTGAGTGTTTTTTTGATTTATTGAATTAGAATTATTTCTTTGATAAATGTTGTTGTTTACTATATTATTTTTCCTTTGATTTAATATATATGAGTTTTTCATTTTTTTAATATTTATTAATAAGGAAATTTTTTTTTTATATTGTAATTCAATTAACATATTTTTTTAAATAAATTTTAATATATTAAATAATAAAAGAATAATAATATTATTATTATTTTTTCTCAATTATTTTCAAAAAAATAACTAATTACTTATATAAAATAAATAATTTTTTCTTTATTTTTATTCTCTCTTTCAACTTCTTCTCTTTTTTATCCTGATAATCTTTCTTGATTTTTTGAAAATAAGAAAAAGTTTTAATTTTTATTTTATTTTTTTCTAACAAGAAGAAAATAATATAAATTTCAAATTATGTTTGGGTGTCAAAAAAGTTTAAATATTATTAATAGTTTATACAGTAAAGAGTTCAATTCAAATATATGATGTTATAAAAAGAAATTATATAAAAACATTAGAAAATATTTATGATAAAATACATAAACTTCAACATTATTTAGATATAAATAATAAAAGAGATCTTTTATTAACAGTATCAGAAACAATTATTAAAATATATGATATAAAAGATTATTCAAACATTCTTTCAATAAATGATGTTCATCCATATCAATTAATATATTAAATATTATATTTTTTAATAATGAAATATATATCACGACAACTCCAATAAATGATGACTTAAAAATATTAAATTCAAAAGGAAAACATATAAGAAGTTTTGGTGAAATTGATGATATGAGATTTTCTAAGTATATTATAGTATAAACGATATATATATTTTAGCTGGAGGGCATGATGGTATATAATTTTGAAACTGGGAAATTATTTAATCATTATTAAAAAGAAGGAGAAGGATAA
>JAEEGL013348349.1_pt1 | contig 17414 bp, 15 predicted proteins | sample 9134231 | NCBI WGS metagenome assembly JAEEGL01 (sample SAMN16246548, study PRJNA631951) | gut metagenome | biome: gut microbiome; feature: rumen; material: fiber-attached | host: Bos | place: Iran: Karaj | collected 2018-10
GGCTATTGGCAAGTTTGTTCTTTTGAATGCTCTTCTGAAAAAATCTATCTGTTCCAAATGAGAAATATATTTTACTATTCCATGCCTGGAAAACTTTAATAATACCCTATACTTGGTTTCAAAAATTTCTTTCTTAACCGAAGAAATATTTTCAGGAAGTTTAAGAGCCTGCTTTTGACTTGATGCTGCGGCATCTGCGGTTTCGTTAACTCCTTTCAAATAGTCATTATACAAATATTCTTTTGTTACCCCGAGATTTATATGCTGCCACGGCAAAATTTCGTCAAAAGATCTCTTTCTGTAAACATAAAAATTTATATCAAAACCAGCTTCGTTTATACTGTTTATCCAAATATCGAAATTAAATTTATCTTTCCACTGATCAAACCTCATACCTTTCTGCCATGCAATATAAATAGCTTTTGATGCTCGTCTGTCTGCTCTCGCCAAAAATGCTTCTATAATACTTGCCTTATGATTATGGTTCCTAATATCTGCCGGAACTAACTTTTTTATTTTTAGTATAGTGTCTGCAAAATATTGTTCGCTGTACATCGGTTCCCACTGAAATGCAGTTTGCGCCTTCGGAACAAAAGGAGAAACGGTAATACTGAAATTTAATCGATTGGCAGTCTTTTTTACTTTATCTATAAGACTTTTTATACCATCTATATCCGTTTCGTTTTCCGTAGGTAAACCTATCATAAAATATAATTTTATTGCACGCCAACCCATTTGATAAGCAAAAGATAAAGTATCAACTATTTCATCTTCGGAAAGATATTTACCGATAACATTTCTAAGCCTATCCGAGCCTGCCTCGGGGGCAAAAGTGAGGGACGGTTTTTTATCCCTGTTTAAATACTCGGCTACTTTCAGAGAAAATCTGTTACATCTCATTGACGGCAATGACACTGTCAAATTCTGTTTATAATATTTTTCGTTTGTTTTAAGCAGCAGATCTTCCAAATCTTTATAGTCAGTACAAGAAAGAGAGGAAAAAGATACTTCTTCATATCCGGTATTTTTTAAGCTTTTATCCAGCAGTCCCAAAACAGTTTCCGGCTTCCTTGCTCTCCATGGTCTGTAATATTTTGATGCTTGACAAAACCTGCATCTGCCTACACAACCTCTTGCCACTTCTATGTTCAGTCTGTTATGTACTGTTTCCGTAAATGGAACAATTTTATTGTTATGAAAAAAGGCTTTATCTATATCAACAATAGTTTTATTTATAATCTCCGGCACACCGGCAATATTTGGTTTAATTTCTTTTATGGTGTTATCGTCATTGTAAACAACCGTATAAAATGACGGAATATAAATTCCTTCCAATTTTGAAAGTTCAAAAAGAGTTGCTCGCCTTGTAAGCTTCTTTTTTTTGCAGATCCTAACGGTTTCCAAAATTCTTATCATAGAATCTTCGCCATCACCAATGGTAAACAAATCAAAAAAATCAGCAAATGGTTCCGGGTTAGCCATTACCGGTCCACCGCCGATAATTAATGTATCTCCGTCTTTTCTGTCCTTAGCAAAAACAGGGATATTCGACAAAGACAGCATATTTACAATGTTTGTTCCAACCAACTCACACTGCAAACTAAAACCGACGATATCAAAACTTTTTAGGGGAGATTTCGATTCCAAAGAAAAAAGTTCTTCTTTTTTTTCTCTCAGTATCTGTTCCATATCCGTGTCGGGAGCATATGCTCTTTCACATCTGGCAGTTTTTTTTGCGTTTACCATATGATACAAAATCTCAAGTCCCAAATTAGAAGCACCTATCTCATAAATATCGGGAAAACACAAACATATGGATACATCATTATCCATATCCGGAACATGAGAATTTATCTCATGATTAATATATCTTGAAGGTCTTTGGACTAAAGGTAATATTTTATCTAAATTTATCATTTGTTTTCAGCTTTATTTTTTAACTCTTGCAATTTATCATTATATGCTTCATCTTTGCCGTAAATATTTTTTACACTTGCAAAAACTTCATAAGCCTTTTTGTAATCGCCCATATCTTCATAAATTTTTTCTTCATGGAAAATTGCCCAAGTATCGCTCTGTGAAATATTTTTAAATTTTTCAAGATATGCCAGTGCTTTTTGATAATCTTTTTTAACTAAATATATAATGCTTAAATTTTTAAATACCGTATCGTGAGTTATGGCTTCCTCTAAATGGAGATATGTTTCTTCTGCTTTATCAAGATTCCCCTCCGCAAATTCGAGCGAAGCATACTGCAGTATATCTCTGTATGTCAGAATATCTTTTGTTCTTTCTGCCAAAATATGTCGTGCTTTTTGAAAATCTCCTGCTCCTATACAAAAATCCACATACTGCACGGAGGAAATTCTATTTTGATCATCTAAATAAGAATTTACCATAAAATCGTCCTGTGTTCTGTATTTTTCCTGTTGAAACCACGATGCAAACGAGAACGATATAAAAACACAAATATAAAGAAATATTAAATATTTCTTTGTCGTGAGAAAATTACTTAATAAATATTCCGTCAACAAAATTAATAAAATTTCTATACCTATAAGCGGTACCAACAATCTGTGAAAAAGTATCTGTTGTTCATGTATAAAAAAATTCGGGAACAGAAATAAAAGAAACCAAAATATACAAAACAAAAATTTTTTTCTATCAATAACTTTTCTGATAAAAAGATAAAGTAAAATTATCAGTACTAAAGTATCAACAAACACCATATATGGCGTAATTTTTACCCCGTACAATAAAACAGCAATATATCCCGGTGTAAAAATTTTCTCAACAAAAATCATTAATGAATTAAATGCGTTAATAAAAATTATCGGTATAGTAGCAAAACTGGACGGCTGAGGATGCGGTATGGCAATAAATCTGCAAACAATATATGTAATTACGGCAAGCACAAAAAATATAATAACATTGACAATTTGTTTTCCTGAAACTTTATAATTGAAAGCATACACAAATGCAATAAGTATAAATATCATTATACCGGCCGTTTCTTTGGAAAGTAATGATAACAAAAGAAACAGGCAAAATAAAATTAAACTTTTTGTTTTATCGGTTTCTATATAATTTATAAAATTAATAAACGATAACAGCAAAAATATTGCCATCAACATTTCTGCACGTGTTGACACATATGCCACATTGGATGCCAAAACAGGATGTACGGCAAACAGCAAACAAACTGCTTTTGAAATATTTTCGTTAAGTTTTATTTTTATAAAGAACAAATATATCAAATATACAACAAAAACAAACATAACTATATTTGACAAATGATAAATTTTTGTATTATAGCCAAAAAGAATCGTCTCAATAGAAAATGACGACATTAATACAGGCCTGTAATATGTACTTTTATTTTTGTAAGTAGTATCTTGAAAAAATATTTTAGGAAGATTTTTGATATTTGAAATATAGTGAATACTGTTTGTTATGGATGATTTATCATCTAAGTCCATAAGTTCAAAATTAATACATTTCCCGTAGAGAGAGAATATGACAACTATTAATATTATCAAAAATCCAAAATTTGATTGAATAAATTTCATTATTTGCTATTTCCTAAGTTTACACAATTATCAATTAGAAATTATCAATTTCGGACTAAAAACAGTTGTTTTAGATTTTTTTGCAAAAAATGCTATTTATAAAAACACCAATATTGCTAATTGCTAATTGCTAACTGCTAATTTCTAATTGTTGTTCAAAATTTGTTCATTGCTAATTTTTTTAAGTCTTCCGGAAGAGGCGCAATAAGATCCATCTGTTTAGATGTAACAGGATGTGTAAATATTATCCTGTACGAATGCAACATCTGCCTTGTAAACTTCGTATCACCTATATGATCACTGCCACCATATGCAACATCTCCGAGAACAGGATGCCCGATATACTTCATATGGCTCCTTATTTGATGTGTTCTCCCCGTGATAATATGTACTTGCAACAAACTCATATCTCTGTTTCTGGTCAATACCTTAAATTCAGTAATTGCCATTTTTTTTGCAAGCGGTCCGACTTCAATAATTTTCCTGTTCGCAAGAGACCTGCCCAAAGGAGCCTCTATCCTCCCTTGTTCCTCAACCACTGCACCCGTAACAGCTGCAATATAAGTTTTATTTATTGTTCTGTTTTGAAATTGTTTCGATAAAGAAACTTTAGCTTTTTCATTTTTTGCAAAAATAATTGCACCTGTAGTATCTTTATCAAGTCTGTGTACCATAAACGGACTTATCTTATTTTTAAAATGGTACAACAATGCATTTAACAACGTACCTTTTTCATGTCCGTACGACGGATGTACAACTAAATCTGCCTGCTTATTTATTACAACAATATCGTTATCTTCGTAAATAATATCAAGTGGGATTTTTTCCGCTTTCAATGTTATCGGGGCAGTTTCTTCTATTTCGTACTCTATAATATCATTTGTTTTAGCTTTATAACTGGGATTAACTTGCTTTCCGTTAACTAAAACTTTCCCGCTTTTAATCATATTTTGAAAATATGTACGGGAATAATCTTTGTGAATATTATTTAGGTAGGAATCAAGCCTTTCAGTAAAACTTTTATCACATATTATTTTTTCCATTTTATAAATTCCTTAATCAATAAAATTGTTGCAACAACAAAAACAAAAATAGAAATATTTTGGGCAGGTGATAAACTTAAGAAAAATACTCCCCTGTCATCACCTCTAAAAAATTCCACACAAAATCTCAACAATGAATATAAAAACATGTACCAAACAAAAACATAACCTTTCTTATGATTACTTTTTAAAAATTTGTTCAGTATAAAAAATATTATCAAATTTCCGAAAGCTTCATACAACTGCGTAGGATGTTTGCCCGCTATTGCCAAAGCACAAGCTGACACTTTTCCATAACAGCACCCCGAAAAAAAACATCCTATCCTGCCGAAAACATGTCCCAATGCAAGAGCAGGCGAAAAAACATCTACCAGCTTAAAGATATCAATTTTTTTATTTTTACAATAAAAATATGCAAATATCAATACACAAAAAAATCCGCCATAGTATACAAGACCGCCTTTCCATATTTGCAAAATTTCCAACAAGTTATTCGAATAATAAGGAAAGTTTATTAAAACATACAGCAACCTTGCACCTATAAGCCCTGCAATTATCAAATAAAAAACAAAATCGTACACTTGCTGTTTGGATAAAACATCTTGCGAATGTACGGCAACATACCATGTACCCGCCAGAAAACCCAAAGCCACAAATACGCCATAAGTATGTACAGTAATAAATCCGATAGAAAAAAGCTCTGGATACACGAAAACTCCAATTTATAATTTATAATTTACAATTGAACTTCCAATCTTCTGTCGTTTTCACCTCTTCACCTATTCACCCATTCACCTGTTGTTTTCACCCTTTCAGCTGTCGTTTAAGTAAATAAAATTTTATGTATTTTACAAAAATATAGTATGAGCCAAGAACTGCCCATATGAAACCTTCCATACCATCCAAAAAACCTAATTTTAAAATATAAGATTTAATAAATCCTATAGACGGTCTGAAAATAATATCGACAAAATGAAATTTTTTGTTTTCATCATACCTTTTCTGTGCATCAAGCGTTGTGTACTGATCAAATTTCTTAAAATAGTTATTTAAATCGGGAAAAGAATTGTGATAAAATACATTTTGTAAATTTCCTATTTTCCCCTTAACTTCTAATCTTTCATGTACTGCTCCGCCGACATATTTCGATAGAGTTTTTTTTGCAAGTCTGATACGCTTTTCACTTGCAATACCGGAATATTTCATTCGTTTGCCAAGAAAAAAATTAGCTCTTGTTAGATAAAATCCGTCATAATTAACAATATCTTTATTAACAACAGTATATCTTATTTCTTCCTTAAGTTCCGGAGATAAAATTTCATCGGCATCAAGATGAAGTATCCATTCATTTTGTGCAAGAGACATTGCAAAATTTTTCTGAGTACAAAAATCATCAAATTTTCTTGAATAAATTTTTGCGCCATATTTTTCGGCAATCTTTATTGTATTATCCGTAGAATTACTGTCCAATATAACAATCTCGTTTACCAAATCTTTTACACTATCCAAAGATTTGGCAAGATTTTTCTCTTCGTTTTTGGTAATCATTACAAGAGATATTTTATTCATATTATTTTCTCTATAACAAAATTTTCAAATTTATTTCTGTTTTTTTTAAAATATTTCAGCAAAGATGCGTTATACATTTTCTTTTTATCAAATGTCATTTTATCATCACTGCCCAACCCGCCGTAATGATAAACTCTGCTTTCGGGAAGATAGCATATTTTTTTGCCGGATAGTTTCAGCTGTCTGAAAAGATCCGTCTCTTCCAAATAGAAAAAATATCTCTCATCAAAGCAGCCTACAGCTTCCATATATTTTTTATTTATTATAAAACATGCTCCACGCAAAGAGTTAACGTTATAACAAACTCCCTCTTTATAAAATTTTTCTTTTACGGAAACATATAACTTTATAGCAGGCTTAAAAAGCTCTGTCCACAAAGTAGCTTCGGGATAGACAGACTTTTGGATTGTATTATTTTTTCTTATTAATCTGGGACCGATAACAGCTATAGTATCATCGGAAATTATCTTGTTGTATAATTTCGAAATTGAATCCTTTGTTATCTCCGTATCGGTATTAATGTATAAAATATATTCGGATGTTGCGCTGCAAAAACCTTGATTTGCCGCCTTAGCAAAACCAAGATTGTCATTGTTTTTTATAACGACAGTATTGGGATATATTTTTAAAGCTTCATTAACAGAACCATCAGTACTGTTATTATCAACTATTATCCACTGTGCATTTTTTGACGACGTTATTTCGTCATTATTATCCAATGCCTTTAAACAGTCAAACAAAACAGATTTGGAATTTCTTGTAACAAGTACTATGGCAAGTTTACTCAATTATATCCTCACAATTTTTGCCGATTTTAAAGATTTTGTTGCATTCCTTGTATCAAAAACAAGTTTAGATTTTTTTACGATATCAGCATAATCTATATTCGTGTGATCCGTTAAGATTAAAACCGAATCATATTTCGAAATATTTGAAATGTTTTTTTCTGATTTTAACACTTTATTTGCTATTTTTACCGTAGGAATATATGAATCATAATAAGAAAGTTTTGCCTGTTTCTTTAAAAGAAGCGTCATTACATCAAGAGCCGGAGATTCTCTTAAATCTGCAACATCTTTCTTGTATGCCACACCTAAAACAAGTACTTTTGAATTCTTTATGGATTTAGATTTTTCGTTTAAAGCATCTGCCAGCTTTTCTACCACATATTCGGGCATTTTAGAATTTATTTCACCGGCAAGTTCGATAAATCTGGAGTAAAAGTTCAATGTTTTAAGTTTCCATGATAAATAGTGCGGATCAAGCGGAATACAGTGCCCGCCTATTCCAGGACCCGGAGTAAATTTCATAAAACCAAACGGTTTTGTTGCGGAAGCATCTATCACTTCCCACACATTTAAACCGAGCCTGTCGCACATTAATGCAACTTCATTAACGAGCGCAATGTTTACCGCTCTAAACGTATTTTCCAAAAGTTTTACCATTTCTGCAGCCTGCGTGGACGAAACTTCATGTACTTTGGTAAAACTGCCATAAACCTGACAAGCAAGCTTTGTTGATTTATCACAAATACCGCCGACAACTTTTGTGGTGTTGGCTATAGTAAATTTTTTATTTGCAGGATCTATTCTTTCCGGACTGAATGCCAAATAAAAATCTTTTCCGCCTTTTAAACCTGTAGATTCAAGCATAGGAAGAACAAGTTCCTGTGTCGTTCCCGGATATGTTGTAGATTCAAGAATTATCAGCTGATCTTTACGTAAATTATCCTTTATTTCATTAGTTGCAGAAACGATATAAGAAACATCCGGATCTTTAGATTTTCTTAACGGCGTAGGAACACATATTATTATTACATCCAACTTTGATATTGTTTTAAAGTTTGTTGTTGCCGAAAGTTTCCTGGCTTCTACAAGTTCTTTAATATCTGCCGTGGATATATCACCTATATAAGATTTTTTATTATTTATATTATCAACTTTTTTCCCGTCTACTTCCAACCCCGTAACGGCAAAGCCTTTCTTGGCAAGTTCTACGGCAAGAGGAAGCCCGACATAACCTAAACCGATGACACCTATCTTAGCAGACTTCGCACTAATCTTTTTTAATAAATCTATATACATATCACCCTCCGTGTAAAATACTTTGTATTTACAGAAGATTTGAAGATTGGATGATTGGAAGATTGGAAGTGTATAGGTAAAAATCGCTTTACGATTTTTGATAATTATAAAACTCCTATTTCCCTCTAATCTTCTACTCTTCTTATCTTCTATTCTTCTGTCAGTTTAAAGCTTCACTGCTTTAAACCAACTTTTATTTTCCAAATACCAATTAACCGTATTTTTTATTCCCTGTTCCAAAGAAACTGTCGGTTTCCATTTTAATATTTTAGCTGCTTTGGATATATCAGCCCACGTCGATACAATATCTGCTTTGTGAAAAGGTTTTTTGTTTAATTTTGCTTTCTTACCTAAATATTGTTCTATTAAACCGATTACATAATTCAATGATATAGGGTTGTTCCCGCCGCCGAGATTAATTATCTCAAAGCCGACTTTTTTTAACGCCTTTATTGTCCCTTTGGCAATATCATCAACATAAGTAAAATCTCTGCTTTGAGAACCATCTCCGAAAAGTTCGATAGGAGTGCCTTCATCTATCCACTTAATAAATCTTATTATGCTCATATCGGGACGTCCCGCAGGACCATATACGGTAAAATATCTGACAATACTTACATCTATTCCGTACAAATAATGATAAGAATAGCACATTGCTTCAGCACCTTTCTTTGATGCTGCATAAGGTGAAATGGGGGTGTTTACCGCCAATGTTTCGGTAAAAGGCATTTTCTGCCCCGCATAAAGAGAAGATGTTGATGCAAGAACAAACTTTTTAATTTTATATTCTCTGCAAATATCCAACAAATTCAGTGTTCCCATCGTATTTGTGGATACATACACAAACGGATTTTCCATACTGTATCTTACACCTGCACGTGCAGCCAAATTAATTACTGCAGACACTTTATGCTTTTCAAAAATTTTTTCGAGAGTTTTTTTATCTTCAATATCTGTTTTATAAAACTTAAAATTTTTATATTTTTTTAACTGTTTTAATCTCCAGTTTTTTATTTTTACATCATAATAATCATTTATATTATCTATACCGATAATTTCTTTTTTGGATTTTAATAAAAATTCCGCTGTTTTATTTGCAATAAAACCGGCAACACCGGTAACAACTATACTCATTTTATACCCCTTCTTTTAGGTCAATAAAATACTTAAAATATTATACAAAAAAAAATTGCCATAGGCAATAAAAAATACAGCATTTTTTGCTGAAAAAACAAATATTTTTTTGATAATTAAATAATTCTTGTTATTTATGCTTAATATTTGTTACTTTACAAAATTAACTTTAAAACGAGCCATACAAAAATTGTACTGTTTTATCGTAGTTTCCTTTACTGCTGTCTGCATAGAAAATAGAATTATTTTCGCAAAACAATAAGGAAACATTTATAAATACGGAATAAATAAATATCAGAACAAAAAATATTTTCATCACTTTCTTTAAAAATTTTGTATTTATTTTACTGTTTACATAATTAAACAAAAGTAATAATAATATGATTATAAACGGCATATATTCTACAAAGTATCTGTTAACCATGCCGATAAAACTTGTAACAAATATATTTATACATATAACCGAACACATTAATATAACAACATAAAAAAGCGGTTTGTTTTTATTAAAAGTTTCCTTTAAATATTGGAGCAAAAAAACAAATAAAAACATTAAAGGAAATGTCCAAAAAATACCTGCAATAAATTCATTTCCGAACAAATGCCCTTCTGTTTTAACTAAAGAAAATATTGTTTGTTCACTTATATCAGGAAATTGAAACAGATTATATTTCAGTGCAATAAAGGAATCTTTTATTGTAGTAAATTGTCCGTAATGATTTTCCTCATTTAAAGCATATCTAAAACCAAATTCAAAAATAGAATCGAATCTTAAATAATTATATAAAGCAATTATGCTCCCTATTATTATGCACGGCACCAAAAATATTATTGCCTGCTTAATGACATCTTTTGTCCCCCCGTAATAATAATTTTTTAGGTATATTATCACAAAAAATAACGGAATAAAAAGGATATAATGAGGCCGAGCACCTACCGAAAAACCGAGCAACAACCCAATACAAAATACGGAATAATTAAATTTGTTATTCAGATAAAAATACAACATTATAAATGCACATAACAATAAAACATTGGCCGTTATTATGGCAACTTCATAAGTGGAACTTCTTATTAAAATGAAAGGGTAATAGCTGCAAAAACCCATAATAAAAATATTTAGTATAGAAATATTTTTGTCCGTAATAAACTTTTGATTCATTTTAAACAATAAAAACAACGACAGTATAAAAGAAAAACATACCAAAATAAGAACTAATAATTTATCCGTTAAATATAAACCCGTAATCAAATTAAAAGGAATATAAAATAATATCAACGGCGTTATTCCAAAATATAAATACAGCTTTCCTTTATAAAGGCTTGTATCAAACAAATGCACATAATTCACATTTTGGCGAACATATTTTCCATAATTTTGATAAATATCAGTTTGTTTAAGCAGAGGAAAATCTTTATAATTTATATGCAGGTACAATGTTTGTTTCTTTTTTATTGAATTTACAATAAAGTTATAATAATTTCCCAAATAAGTATATACCCGTATTTTGTCCGTAGGATAAAATGCTTCAACATGGAAAAAATTTTTTGATAAAAGAAAATAAAAAGAAATAACAATAAGTATGGAGAGTACAACAAACAGTTTAGTACACTTTGGGAAAATTTTCGGAATAAAAGAAACAATAACTAAAAATAATATTATTAATAATAAATTCATGCTGTTTTTCTGTTTTTCGCCGACAAATAGTTTCTATAATACAGGCAGATATCTACTAAGACAAGTGCAAAATTGAAAAGATATAAATAAAAAACACCGTCCATATTATAAAATACTTTATGAAACATACCGGCAATATAACCGATTTCAACAACAAACATAAACAGCAGGCTTTTGCCCGCATTTTGTCCGGACTTATAGCTCTTATATATCGAAAACGGCCATGCACGTGCAAAACAGAACAACATTATTATTTCAAAAGCACTCATTTTTCCTCTTTTGTTCCAATACTATATAAAATTTTGCCCTGCCAAATATCCGGTAGAAAATGCAGCTTGAAGATTATATCCGCCGGTCGGTCCGTCAATATCAAGAATCTCTCCGCAAAAGTATAAATTATCAACAATTTTGGATTTCATATTTTTCTGTTCCACCTCACTAAGGCTTATACCGCCCTTTGTAATTATAGCCTCATCAATGGGGCGCGTAGATATAATTCTAAACCTCATATTTCTTAAACCATCAAAAATCTTTTTCCTTTTTTCTCTGGTTACGGCGGAACAAGTATCAGTCAGTTTTATATTGTTTTTTTTCATAAAAACATCTATCATTTGCAAAGGAAGAAGAGTCTTTAACATATTTTTTATCGGCAAACTGCCAAAATTATTCAACTCTCTGATAAGCCTGTCATCAAGCTGCTTATCGTCCAATGCAGGTTTAAAATTAACAGCAATTTCTACATTATGTTTTTGTTTAAGAAGTTCGTAAACAAAAGAACTGACGGTTAATATAAGCGGGCCTGTTAAACCGAAAATAGTAAACTCAATTTCACCGAACAATTTTTTCTTTTCTATACCATCGGCAACAACAGATATTTCTATGTTTTTAAGTTTTAGTTTATTAAGTTGTTTTATAAATTTATCATCGGAAACTAAAGGTACAAGCGAAGGTGAGGGCTGTATTACGGTATGGCCTGCGCTTTCCGCTAAAATATACCCGCTACCGTCGGAACCCGTTAACGGATAAGATTTTCCGCCCGTAGCAAGAATAATTTTATCGGCAGAAAATTTACGACCGTCTTTTAAAACAATCTCTTTTATTTTTTTGTTTTCGATAAAAAATTTTTCAACTGTACTATTGGTAAGAATTTTAACATTATTATTTTTAACAAATTTTATAAGTGCATTTACAACATCGTGAGCATCGTTAGATTCGGGAAAGTATCTGCCACCGCGTTCCAGACGACATTTTACGCCAAGTTCTTCAAAAAAGTTTATTGTATCGATATTAAAAAATTTATTAAATGCACTATAGAGAAATTTGCCGTTGTTACCAAATTCCGAAATAAAATCTTTTATTTCTGCACTATTGGTAACATTACATCTGCCTTTACCTGTAATGGAAAGTTTTATTGCGGGACGAGATTTCTTTTCAATAAGCAAAACGGATTGTCCGTTTTTAGCGGCAGTCCCTGCAGCCATCAAGCCCGAGGCTCCGGCGCCGATGACAATGACATCAAAATTATTCATGATATTTTTGTTTAAGTTCTTGCAACAAATTGTCGATTTTTTTATGAAGAGTTGCTAAATCATTAGTATCATTAACGAAAGTAATATCTGCCATTTGGCAGCAGACTGCTACCTGCTGACCGGAACCGGAAGACTGAGATTCTTTCTTTTCAAGCTCGATAAATTTTTCTAAAGTTTCTGGATCTCCAGGACGTTTTCTGGTTTGCATTCTGGCAAAACGAAGAGCTTGAGGTGCATCAACATTTATTAAAACAAAATTTTTTATGCTTTTAAAAGTTTTTACTTCTTCACTGTGCCTAATAGATGTAATACAATAATTTTTGCCCGGTTGAAACTTCTTTATAACAGACTTTGCCAAAACTCCGTTGCCGTTATTCTGTCTTAATTCCGTACCGAACTTAATTAAATTTTCTCTTGTCGGTTCAATATTTTGTTCCTTCATTAACAACCTTATTTCATCGGATAATGAAAAATGTGTAAATCCGTTATTTTTTACAATGTAATCTGCTACGGTATCTTTTCCCGAGCAGTAAGAACCGGTTAAACCTATAATCATTTTTTTACCTCTTTACCGAATTTTATACTTAGTGAGAACCTATGAGTCATACCGATATCACCATATGGTATAAACGCATAATCAAAATTATAATCTAAATATTTTAAACCAAAACCAAGATTGATACAACTGAATCCCGGCACATCCTTATTTCTGCCGTCATAACCTGCCCTTAAGGCAAGCTCAATACTTTCTGCAATTTCAACGCAATATTCCGTTCCTAAATTAAAATAAATTTCATTATCTCTAGGAAAATTGAAATCTAAAGATACCAACCAATCGTATGTTATAAAATGTGAAATGCCCATTTTAAATAATGTCGGCAAATCTTCTTCATCATTATTAAACTTCATTTTGGTACCGACATTGGTAAGTGCTGCGCCGACTGAAGTTTTGTAATTGTTAAAATCATAATTTATACCTAAATCTGCAGCAACTGCCGATGCGGAATTTTCAATTTTGGAATAAATATATTTTAAATTCGCACCATAACAAATTTTTTTGTAATTATTGGCATAAGATAAATACAATGCCATATCAACTGGAGAGAATGTTCCGTACTGTACATTGGTCTTATCAATTCTATTTATACTTCCGTAAGAAACATACTGAACTGCTGCGCCAAAGACACCTACTTTATCTGTAGGAAGGGCAAATGCTAGCCACTGATAACTAACATCTTCAAACCAAACGGTATGAGAAAAAGAAAGTTCTTTTCTCTCCGTATAAGCTAAATTTGACGGGTTCCAGTAAATAGAGTCCGTTGCTGAATACACACTTGCAGCTGCATTACCCATAGCCGCACTGCGCGCACCAATACCGAGCTTTAAAAATTGTGCGGATGTCGTACCGACGGAATCTTTTGAAAATGCGGCATACGATTTTGTAAAAGCAAATGACAAAATAAAGAAAATAATAACCGTAAATTTAAATATTCTCATATTTTTCATATTATACCATATTATTTAAATATACAAAAGGTTTTTTTTAGAAAAAAATTTTGCTATAATATTGCGCATGGGTAAATTGTCATTATTAAAAGAAGATATTCAAACAATTGTAAGAAAAGATCCGGCTAATCGTTCGTATCTGGAAGCTCTTTTATGCTATCCGGGCTTGCATGCAATATGGTCACACAGATTTGCACATTATTTGTGGAAACATAAATTTTATTTAATCGCGAGATTTATTTCTCAAATAACAAGATTTTTTACCGGAATAGAAATTCATCCCGGAGCTACAATCGGAAGAAGATTGTTTATCGATCATGGTATGGGTATAGTGATAGGCGAAACTACCGTAATCGGAGACGATGTTCTTTTGTATAAAGGTGTTGTGTTGGGAGGAACTTCTTTAAAAAAAGAAAAAAGACACCCTACCTTAGGTAACAACATAATTGTCGGTTCTAACGCTATAATTATGGGAGCTATAACTATCGGGGATAACGCCAGAATAGGTGCCGCATCGGTAGTAACACACAACATACCATCAAACTCTACGGCAGTGGGAATACCTGCAAGAGTTAGGATTGAGGAAACAAAAGAAGGAATACATAATTTGGAACATTCAAAAATGCAAGATCCTGTTGCCGACGCAATGAAATACATACTTGACCAACAAAGAAAGTTAGAAGAACGTCTTGCAAAAATAGAGAAAAACAATCAAACTTCTAAAATGTAGTATTTTTGTCTTTACATTCATCCACTTGTTCATTTATTTTTTCTTTTTATTTTTTGCCGTCAATTATAAATTATCAATTATAAATCGCAAATTGCCGCCTGGAGCATTTTCAATTTCGCCCTTATCGCAAAGTGAGGCAATTTCCGGATTAACAGCCATTTTATCTACCGCAGAAATGCCAAACTTCTTAGCTACATTATCTATCTTACTTTCACCAAAAATTTTTATTTCTTTACCGCAGTCAGGACATTTTATATAACTCATATTTTCTACAAGCCCAAGTACGGGAATATCCATCATTTTTGCCATATTGACAGCCTTTTCCACTATCATGGAAACTAATTCCTGCGGTGAAGTTACTACAATTATTCCGTTTACCGGAATAGTTTGAAAAACTGTCAAAGGTACATCACCTGTTCCCGGCGGCATATCAATAAACATATAATCAAGTTCGTTCCAAATAACATTTTTCCAAAATTGTTTTATTACACCGGTAATAACCGGACCTCTCCATATAACAGGATCTGTTTCTTTTTCAAGGAGCAAGTTGGCAGATATTATACTAATACCTTTTTTACTTTTTACAGGGAAAATGTTTTCTTTATTATCGGCAAAGGGTTTATCCTTTATTCCAAAAACTTTCGGTATCGACGGGCCTGTAATATCTGCATCAAGAATTGCAACTTTCTTACCCTTATTTGCCATTGCTACTGCAAGAAGCGATGTTACTAAAGATTTCCCCACACCGCCTTTCCCGCTGACTACACCTATTATTTTTTTTACTTTTGTTGTTTCGTGAGGTTGTTCTAAGAATTTATTATCCATAATGTCTCCTATATCGACCTTAATATTTGAACTGCAACTTTGTATTTGCCTCGCTTATGTGCATTGTTCAATTGTACACCGCACTCGGCAAATACTTCGTTTCATCTCAAATCTTAATGTCTCTAAAATTGCTCTGCAGTTTTTAGAATATAAGAAGATTGGATGATTGGAAGCTTGGAAGTTCAACTGTAAAATTTGCTTCGCAAATTTTGTTATTATTAAAAACTCCTATTTTCCTCTAATCTTCTTATCTTCTACTCCTCTAATCTTCCGACTATAATCTTCGCATAACTGCTTTATCGGGCAAATATCACATTTTGGACGACGAGCAATACATACTAACCTTCCTAATGTCTGTATCTGAAAAGAAATGTTCTTCCAATGTTTTTTAGGAATTATTTTCATTAAATCTTGTTCTATTTTTACGGGATCACTGTTTTTTGAAAGTCCTATTAAATTAGTCAGTCTTATTACATGAGTATCAACGGCAATACCTACATTTATTCCGTAACCGCTACCAAGAACTATGTTCGCGGTTTTTCTGGCAACACCTCTGAGAGTAATAAGTTCCTCCATGGTTTTGGGTACCTTACCGCCGAATTTGTTAAGTACCATATTGGCTGTAGCAATAATATTTTTTGCTTTGTTTCTGTAAAAACCGGTAGATTTAATGTCCTGTTCAAATTCTTTTAGGTTTGCGTTTGCATAATCTTGAATGGTTTTATATTTTTTGAAAAGTGTTTTTGTTACAATGTTTACCCTTTTATCGGTACATTGTGCGGAAAGAATAGTTGCAACCATAAGCTCAAATACATTAGAAAAATTTAGTGCGATATCTACACCACCATACTTTTTATCTAAAATTTTGATGATTTTGTTTACTTTACTTTGTTCCATTTATATTTCTTCTAAAAAAAATAAGTCCTATCCGAAGAAAGGACTTCTCTTTATTTTTTGTCTTGGCGGGAACGACGGGATTTGAACCCGCGGTCTCTGCCTTGACAGGGCAGTGTGTTAAACCAGGCTACACCACATTCCCAAGACCAAAATTGTGGGAGACATTATACAACAATCTTCTCCCTTTGTCAATAAAATTTTTACTTTATATTAAACCAACGCCCTTTAATACGACCTTCTTTCATAAAACCTTCATAATGTCTCATAATCAAATGAGATTCTATCTGCCCTATCGTATCAAGAGATACACCTACAACGATAAGAAGCGAGGTTCCACCGAAGAAGAAAGGTGCTGACATCATGTTTCTTAAATAATCCGGAAGCACCGCGATACATGCAACAAAAAGTGCTCCGCCCAAAGTAACTCTTTCCAAAACTTTTTGAATATAAACCGCAGTCGGATCGCCAGGTCTTATACCCGGAATAAATCCTCCGGATTTTTTCATATTTTCTGCCAAATCTTTAGGATTGAAAGATATGGAATTGTAAAAATAACAAAAGAATATTACAAGTGCTGCATATATGAGATTGTACATTAATGAACTGTGATTAAACCAGTCCATGATAGTTTTTGATACAGGAAATCCAAAAACTGTCCAATCCGGGGCAAACTGTGCAATTGTTAAAGGTGCAGAAAGAATAGATACTGCAAAAATAACTGCTATAACACCTGATTGATCAACCTTTATAGGCAAGAAAGATGTTGAACCGCCATACATTCTTCTGCCGACCATCCTTTTTGCGTAATTGATAGGAATTCTTCTCTGTGCTGTTTCAACCCAAACAACAA
>JAEEGL014971923.1_pt1 | contig 17414 bp, 18 predicted proteins | sample 9134231 | NCBI WGS metagenome assembly JAEEGL01 (sample SAMN16246548, study PRJNA631951) | gut metagenome | biome: gut microbiome; feature: rumen; material: fiber-attached | host: Bos | place: Iran: Karaj | collected 2018-10
GGACAAGCAAAAGGAAAATGTGCTCCTCAAGATGGCATTAACAGATGAGCTGACAAAATTGGGTAACAGAAGATGTTTAGATTTAGACGTTGCAGAGTTTAACAACCATCCAATACCTGACAATATCTGTGTGATGTCATTTGATTTAAACGGTCTTAAAATCACTAATGATACATGGGGACATCGAGCAGGAGATGAGCTGATTAATGGGGCAGTACAGTGTATCCTAAAAGCTATGGAGCGATTTGGCAAGCTATACAGAACAGGCGGAGATGAGTTTGTAGCCATTATTTTTGCGAGAAATTTTAGACTGATAGAAAAAGCAATTATAGAGAATGCCGAAAACTGGCGTGGAGAGAATAATAACAGGCTGGCCCTTTCAATTGGTGTTGCCTCTAGAATAGATTACCCTGATGCATCGATAGCTGAGCTTCAGAAAATATCAGATGAGATAATGTACAAGAATAAAGAAGAATACTATAAGGAAAACGGCATTGATAGAAATGCCCTGTATAACAAATATCAAGAACAGTAAAAGAAAACCACTATCCCTCCATAGAGATAGTGGTTGTTTTTATTGTATATAATTAAGCAATTCCTCGCACCTATCCAGAGTCAGTCTAGCCCATTCTTCGTTATAGTCAACTGCCCACAGAGAGCCATTAACCTCAGGACTAAATTGATCAAGAGTCTCTTCCTTGTCAGCAATCCACTGGCGCTGCTCGGAAAGAACCTTTTCATAAGTGGCATCATCAGTGTTGTATTTCACAAGAATCCAAAGCCTATTAAGAACGCCGTCAACAGCATTTGCCTGAGCGGAGGTTATTTCTGTCATTTCGGCAGTTGATACTGCATTTACAAGCTCCTCACTATAAGCATCATAGCTTTGTTTTGCCCCATCGTAAAGTGACTGTGCTTCTTCCTTTGCTGACATACGCTCATATGAGCAAATGCCTTGATCATCATTTACAAGAGCAAGGCGCTCAAGGGTATCCTGCTGATCCTGATAATCAATGGATAACCACCATTTTAAATCCTCGGAAAAATCGTCAACAGGTTTGCCAGGAAGATAAATCTGAACTTCGTCAGCCTCATCCAAAGCATAAGGAGCAATTGGAACATATTTAATACCGTCTTCGATATATTCATCTGGGCCAGAGGTAACTGTAATATCAGTCATTTTCATGGTGTAGGTATACTCATCCACCTTTTTTATGTCAGCAAAGTGTCCCTCGTACTCACAGATATAGCAAGTGCCGTTTGGATAATCATCACCTGTATCACCCATATCGCTATCGTGGTAGTAGCCATAGAAATATCCATCCTTTTCTATATTAAAATCATCAGACCATCCACCTACGCCGCTGGAAAATTCGTAATTGTAACCAGATAAATATTTAAAATCGATAGAGTTTCCATCGTCCTCAGTAGCATTAGAATCATCTGCTGCAGTATCCTCGGAAGAGCTTTGTTCCTCCGCTTTTGAGGCAGAGGATTCTGTTTTAGAATCTGTATTTGAAGCCATATTTTCATTCATTTTATTGTAGATTCCATAGCTTACAACTCCAGCAATCAAACCAATTGCAATGACAATGAGTGCTATGCTAATAGTTCTGTTTTTGCGTTTTCTTCTTCTAGCCATTTTATTATTCTCCCAAATCAAGTATTGTCCGAATAACGAACAGAGACTATTTTAGCACAATAAAAGAATCATATCGTAAAAATATCAAGGATAATCCAAGGAGTTTAATATAAATTGCATAGAAAGCAAGCATTGACACTAAATATATTGAGTAGTAATATACTACTTATAGAAAATTAAAATTTGGCTACATGGTACATAAAATCAGCTTTTAACAGGAGAAATGATAAGTATGAAAAAAGGTATTCTTGCTCTACTAGTAATGAGTTCAATTGTATTTTTTGGTTGTGGATACACCAAAGAAGAGCAAGAACTCATGGATAAATATGAAGAAATTGGCGAAAGTAATGCAATAAAATATGTGGAAAACAAATATGGTTTTACCCCTAAGGTTATTGAAACGAAAAATACCTATAACGAACCAGGGATTGTTCCTGACTTTTCTCCGATGCCAAATGGAACGGTACTGGTGACCATGGAGTATGGCGATAAAGAGTTTGAAGTGGAAATAACAGGGGAAGAGGAGTCGTTAGATGGTGCGGATAATTATCAGAAGGAAGAAATTCTTGCATATCTGAATGATTATGTAGTGGAGCATTATCCTATGGTGGAAGAAGCAGAATTCTATGAATTAGAACAGGATGATTATTATTTCTCTGAGCTGCTAACTGGGGACAATTTCAAAGACTATGTGGAAGACTACTATGTTGCTATAAAGCTTTGTGATAAGGATGTTAGTGAGTTTCCTGTAGCGGAATTTGGCGCAGAATCAAATTGTAGTGAGATTTCAGTACTTAATTATAGGGACAAGGATAAAATGCCTCTTTTATTTAATTCAGGTATTTGGACATCATCAGGCGGTCCTGACATGGATTCGATTTTACCATACATAAGTCAATATGAATGGTATGACCCAAGTGATGGAGAGTCTATTGTTAAGGACGTTTATACTAAATACGACGAGGATATTGTGGTATGTACTTTAGTTGATGAGCCGGTTTATGTAACAAAAGCGGAAAAATCTGTTGATGATGAGGATTTACTTTCATACCAATCATTTATTGATGCATATAAAATCCAATCCAATGCAAAGGATGTATGGATTTATGTTCCTCATAGCATGGTAAATAAAGACCAGTCGATAGCCTTTTACTATGGAAAATATGAGGAAACTAGCTATGAAACTGAGGGCTATGATTACATTGACAATATGGTAATCAGTAATGATGAGTCCGATGAATTCGCTACTTCATTTGAAATAAATATTTGTACAGACAAAAAAAGGCAGAATGTAGAATATTAAAAGTAAAAGGTTGATTGAGCTAATTATCTTTTTCTATGGTTTAAAATCTAGTAAAATAGCTAGTAATTATAGTTGAAAACAATACATCAAGGAGGAGATTATGGTTAAGCACGTTATTTTATGGATATTAAAAGAAGAGTATTCTGCAGCAGAAAAGCAGAAAATTAAAGAGGAAATCAAGGCAGGACTTGAAGGCTTAAAGGGCCAGATTCCAGGGCTTCTGGAAATACAGGTAAACATCGATGGTCTTGCAAGCTCAAATGCTGATCTTATGCTTGATTCTTCCTTTGAATCTGAGGAAGCGCTCAAGGGCTATGCAGTTCACCCAGCTCACGTTGCTGTAGCAGATGGAAAGGTTCGTCCATATACTGCATCAAGAGTTTGCCTGGATTACGAAGTATAAAGGAAGTAGCAATGAGCGAAAATGAGAATTTAGAGTGGGAAGAGATTTCCTGCGAGCATATCGTAAATAACGAATGGATAGATTTTAGAAAGAGTACTTACAGATTCCCGGATGGCAGGACATTTGAGCCGTACTATAGCTACAGCCGTAGGGATTACGTGGTTATCGTGGCAACAGACGAGGATGGAAATTATATCTGTGTGCGCCAGTTCCGCCATGGAATAAAGAAGGTTACCACTGAGTTTTGCGCCGGCGGCATAGAAAGAACTGATGGCAAGGAATACGGAGCAAATCAGGACGGCAAAAATTCAGAGGATGCTTTAGCGGCTGCAAAGCGTGAGCTGATGGAAGAAACTGGCTACGAAAGTGATGATTGGAAATTCCTTCTTCACGTACCTTCAAATGCTACGATTGCCGACAATTATGCATATATTTACGAGGCAAAGAATTGCAAAAAGGTAAGCGGCCAAAGCCTCGATGATACTGAGTATTTAAATGTTCATCTATATTCAAGAGAGCAAATAGATGGAATGATAAAATCAGGTGAATTCCCACAGGCTATACATGTGCTGGCATTATTATTAGCAGATAGACATAATCTCTAATTTGATGTTTTTATTTACAGGACAGTTTTTATATGTTAGTCTATTAAAAGTAATTTTGACTAAGAAAGGAGGGCGTATTATGACTTGGAAAACAGTTAATATTCATTTAACAAAAGGTTCTATTTTTGCGAATGACAGGGATAGTGCGCCCTTTTTTAAGCGATAGATAAGCTACGAATAAGCGCCGCACTATCTCCTGATTCTAGTAAAAATAGATAAGGAGATTTTTTTATGCAAAAATTTAATATAAAGACACAGATTAGAAAGTTGTACTGTATAGATACCTTTGGAGCATTGATGATTGCAGGGGGCTCATGGGTAGCATTACTGGCGGCACGTGGTTTTTCCACATTTGAAATAGGAATATTTGAAAGTATATTCCATGTAGTAAGCATGATTTGCGAGGTACCATCGGGAGCCTTAGCTGACGTATTTGGACGAAAGAAATCTATGGTAATGGCTCAGATAATGTCCATGCTATCGGCGCTAATCATGATTTTTACAGACTCATTTTTTACTATCTCAATAGCAATGGGTGTCAGCGCCCTTAGCTACAACCTGGCATCAGGCACTCGCGAGGCTCTTGCCTACGATAGCATGGCATTGGCAGGGACTCAAAAGGATTACGAGAAGTTTATTTCTACAGACATGATTATCTACGAGATATTTAGCTCCAGCGCCACATTAATGGCAGGCGTTGCCTTGATGCTTGGCTATAAGCGAGCCTACCTCATAGACATAATAATGGGAAGCATTGCACTTATATTTGCCCTTTCACTTACGGAGGTACACGCCAAGGGGCACGAGACCATGACAGTGAAATCTCGATTCAAGGATGTAGTTTACGGCAGTGCAAAGTTTATCAAGGAAAACCGTAAGGCGAGACTACTTATTGTGTTCAATGCACTTATCGGAGCAGTAGCAGTACTTATTGGATTTTTCTTACAGGCAAAACTGCCTGAGGTAGGATTACGCCCAGTATTACTAGGACCTGCCCTATTTACAATTGGAATCTTTGGAGCGATAGGTTCTAAAACTGTCACATTTTTCAACAGGTGCAGATATAGGACCATAGGACTCGTATCAGTAATAGGAGTTATGCTGGCATTTCTGTCAGTGTTTACTGGACATCCGTACATTATGATTATAGGAGGCTGCGTGGCATCATTTTCCGACAGCTTCATAGAAATTCGTTCCGATGTAGTCTTAAACGACATGATTCCATCGGGGCAGCGTGCAACACTGATGTCCATCAATTCCTTCACCTACTCAGTGTTTATGATTATACTATCCCCAATATTTGGGTACATCTTTAGATAAAAGGAGACCAACAATGAACCAAGAACTTATTACCAGCTATTTGATTATGATCAACGCCTTCGGACTTGCCATCATGGGAATCGACAAAAAGCGTGCCATCCAGCACCAGTGGCGCATCCCTGAGAAAACCCTATTTCTAACCAGTATCCTCGGTGGCAGCGCTGGCACCCTAGCCGGAATGTACCTATTTCGCCACAAAACCAAGCACTGGTACTTTGTCCTTGGCATGCCAGCCATCCTTATTATCCACCTTGTACTTGGCTGGTTAATCTACAATAATTGGTACCTATAGCTAATTTGCCGCAATTAAATTATGGTAAATTTAATATATTCTAGGCAGGGGTAGATTTGGTAAAATAAAGGTGCACATGTTAATGTAAAAGGAGGGTGTAATATGGCAGAGAATAAGTACGCAGGCACTAAGACAGAGAAAAACCTTTTGGAAGCTTTTGCAGGTGAGTCTATGGCTCGTAACAAGTATACATATTTTGCTTCGGTTGCAAAGAAGGCAGGATATGAGCAGATTGCAGCGCTGTTTTTAAAGACTGCAGATAATGAGAAGGAGCATGCAAAGCTTTGGTTTAAGGCTCTTGGTGGTGTTGGTACAACAGAGGAGAATCTTCTCCATGCAGCAGAGGGGGAAAATGCTGAGTGGACAGATATGTACGACCGCATGGCTAAGGAAGCAGACGAGGAAGGTTTCCATGATCTTGCTGAGCAGTTCAGAGGTGTTGCTGCTATCGAGAAGACACATGAGGAGCGCTATCGCAAGCTTCTTCATAATGTGGAGGCAATGGAAGTGTTTAAGAAGAGTGGCGTTACTATGTGGGAGTGCCGCAACTGTGGTCACATAGTTGTTGGTGTTGAGGCTCCAAAGGTTTGCCCTGTTTGTAAACATCCACAGGCATACTTCGAGGTTAGAGAAGAGAACTACTAATATAAAAATAAGAGAGGCATCAGTTATCGAAATCGATAATTGATGCCTCTTTTTTATGCTGAGAGTCTTTTTAGCAAAGGATGAAGGACTGTTGCAATAATGACTCCAAACACACCTTGTATAAGATTTGGAATGATGCCAGCTAGGGAAGCAATAACTCCGGCTGAAAGGCTAGAGTGGTTGGCAACCGCTAGCATGAATATTTCAAAAAGGAAATAGCCTAAAACCATCACAAGCTCGCCTAGGATAGATGCGATAATTAATTGTGGAATAGGGTTTTCAGTTTTAAATACCTTTTTCAACCCTGTGAAAACGAAGTAGGCGGTAATGGCTGTGAGGGCCTTTATTAACAATGTGGCAGGAACGTAAACGAAATATCCACCAATTAAATCTGAAAGTGCAGAACCAACTCCAGCGGCCAAGCCTCCCCATAGTGGACCTAGAAGTAATCCTGATAATAATACAAAGCCGTCTCCTGGGTGAATGTAACCCATTGTAGGAGTTGGGACTTTGATAATCATTGTGCCAACGCAGGTAATTGCCGCAAATAAAGCCGATAGAATAACCTTTTTAGTTTTGTCTGTTTCTAGATGTCTTACATTTATAGTTGTATCGCTCATAACAAAAACCTCCTAATTTTAAGTGTTGGACAAAAAGCGCTTTCATTTAATTTATGTTGGAGCTATAATATCACCAACCTGGTAATATAAAAATATTCAAAAATAGATAATTTTTAGGGGACAGATATGAAGGTATATGAGAAAGTCTATGATTATTTTGTAAATCAAATTCAGAAGAAATCGTTGAAATCAGGGGATAAAATGCCATCTCTTAGAGAGACAGAAAAAATTCTTGGGGTCAGCAGAACATCCGTGGAGACCGCATACCTGCAGCTTTCCGCAGACGGCTATATCTATTCGGTGGAAAAAGTAGGCTACTTCATATCTGATACTGTTGAGAGCGTGGCAAATGTCAGGACAGAGAATAAAAATCTCAGCGAAAAGCTAGAAAAGCACTATAAATATGACCTGGCAACTATCGGTGAGGACAAGGAGGTTTCCTGCCTGCAGCTGTGGAGACGCTATATGAAGTCTGCTCTTAGACAGGAGGATAGATTGCTGTCCTATGGAGATAATCAAGGTGAGCTGGACCTGAGAGAGGAAATTGCTAAGCATATCCGAAAGACCAGAAATATTATTTGTTCGGCAGATGAGATTGTAATTGGTGCAGGTTTCCAGAATTTGCTCCAAATACTAGTGGCGCTGATTCCTGGTGAGAGGACCATTTCATTTCCTACAAAGGACTTTGCTGATGGTGCTACAACATTTAAAAATGCAGGCTTTGAGGTAAATTATCGACATAAGGAGAGCCATGTTATTTACGTTACCCCTCAGTACATGACTTTATGGGGGGATGTGATGCCAATGAAGCGCCGTAGGGAGCTGGTGGAGCATGCCAAGGTCAATAATCATTTGCTGATAGAGGATGATTATCAAAATGAGTTTGTCTATTCCCAAAAGCCTACCCCAAGTCTTTACGCATTAAACGGAGGGGAGAATACCGCGTTTCTAGGCTCATTTTCTAGAGTGCTGCTTCCTAGCGTGCGAATAAGCTATCTCGTTTTACCAAAGGGAATAAAGGATGATTACCTGAAAATAAAGGATTTGTATAATCAGACCGCATCAAAAGCAGAGCAGATAGCCCTAACCCAATTCCTAAGGGACGGTCATTTGAATCGCCATATCAAAAAGATGAAGAGATTCTATCAGGACAAGCGCAGCCTTATGGAGCAGGAGATAGAAAAGGCATTTAGCTCAAAGGCTGATATTATGATTGGTGACAGTGGTATGGAATTTGGTCTACGCTTTAAGAATTATGACAAAAAAAAGCTCCATGAAAACTCACAGGTTAGAACTACCATTCTCGAAGAAAAGGACAATGAGCTGACACTGCTCGTATCCTGTAGCAAAATACCAGAAAGTGAGATTCATGAAGCAATTGAAATGCTAAGTAAAGCTGTTATTTAACAGGCACGCAGTGCTTGTCGTTGATATCGCAAACCTTCTGTACGCGGCGGCGATATTTTTCCTCCATAAGAGGCTCAGTGTTAAGCCAGGTCTTTACAATCTCCATTGACATAAGTCCGCCGATGATTTTGGCACCAAGGCAAAGGATGTTAGAGTCTGTGTGCTGTCTAGCAAGGGTAGCACACAAAGGATCCTGACATACTGCAGCGTAGCAGCCAGATATTTTGTTGGCAATCAATGCGCTTCCGTAGCCTACGCCATCGCAGAATATTCCTCTGTCACATTCGCCCTTAGCTACTGCAAGTGCAGCAGGATAAACGAAGTCAGAAAGGTCGCAGCTATTTTCATCATAAGTACCGAAATCTACAACCTCATAGCCGTTGCTCTCAAGGTATGCCTTAATCTCGTTTTTCATCTGTGTTCCTGCATGATCATTTGCCATTGCAATTTTCATATTTTATACCTCCATTAACTATATCAAGAAGAATACTTTTCAAGAAATTTATCCATAGGGATTGGCTTTGAAAAATAAAAGCCCTGCAGATAAGTACAACCAATATCCCTCATCATGTTAGCCATCTGTTCGTTTTCGATACCCTCAGCAGTGATTTCAAAGCCTGAATTAATAAGCCCCTGAATCTCGAATGGGAGGATATCATCAGGATTGTTGCAGTAATCCCATACTATGCTCATATCAAGCTTTACATTGATAAACGGCGTTTTCCTTAGGCGGGCGATGTTGGAATAGCCCTTGCCGTAGTCGTCTAAAACAAATTTGAAGCCCTTATTTGAAAGGGATGCAATCTGTCTTTCCATCAATTGCTCATCAGCCATATGCTCCTCTGTAATTTCTAAATGTATGAAGTCAGGCTTGGCTCCAATTTCAGAAGTATATGTGTAAAGGGAGTCATCTAAATCACTCCTCATAAACTGAACAGGAGAAAGATTAACATTGATGAACTGTAAATTGAGCTTATCAAAATGATTATCCTTTATAAAATGACAACATTTCTTGAAAACCTGTTTTCCTAACTGGTTAATCTTACCACTTTTCTCCGCAATTGGAATAAATAGTGCAGGGGAAATCAGATTTCCCTGGGAATCTCTGATGCGAGAAAGAGCCTCAGCTCCAACAATTTTGCGGGTTTTGCTATCCACAATCGGCTGCAGGAATACCTCTACCAAATCGTTAGAAATGGCTAAGTCCAAGGAATGCTTAACCTCATTTTCCTTAATCAATTTATCTACCATTTCTTTAGAAAAAATGGAAACCTCGTTATCAGCCTGTTTATCAGATTCAAGGAAGGCTTCGATAAACAGTTTCAATATTATATCAAAAGGATGATAGGTATCATCCAAATCGATGATGCATGCACCTATATCCAGATAAAGTTCAGTGTCGATTGAGGTCCAAGGCTTTTTAAATCTAGCTTGGAGTTTGGTGAAAATATCATGCCACTGGGAATTATCCTGGCTGAAAATAATAAAGCGACCATTTCTGTAATAGAAAATCAGGTTCTTAGGGAATTCTTTCTGCAAATAGTTTTCAATTAAATAGATTCCTTGATTGATTTGCCTGGTTCCATATAGCTCAAAAGAATCCATGTAATTTTTGATAGAGAAAACTAAAGCACAAACAGGTTTAATACCATTGATTTCTCTAAGGTAATCACGTAGACCGTTTCGGTTAAATATGAATGTTCGCTCCTCTAAATAGTTATCAGGGTTTTCAAAGGAAAGGTATATAACAATCAGCGCCATCAAACAGAAGATGTCCATAAGTAGCAAGCGTGGGAAGGTATATCTGAGTGTAATTGCTAAAGTTAAAATGACGTTATACCAAAGTATTACGTACTTTTCTCGCCTAAGTACTAGCCTTGAACGATAGTAGTACAAAGAAACAAAGGACAAAACAAGATAAATGATAAAAATGACATACAAAAGATTATAGCAAGGACCGCTGTTGTACCCATTGTCGTTGATAAAATAGTATAAATGAGTCCACGGTGTGGATAAAACAATGAGAATTCCAAGGTTAACAGGAAGCTCCAAAATGAAAAGCCATGCTTTGCTTTTGGCAACGCCTGAGCCTAAAACGTTAGCTGTGAACAGGAAGAATGAGAATCCTCTTGCAAAGAATCCAATAAAATAAGCGCTATTTAAGAAATAAAGTAGACAATTAGGGAAAAGCTCGTGGTTGATATCAGCCAATGTAGAAAGAATATCAAATACCATAACGAAGCATTCGGTACCTACAAGCCACATGAAAATGCGATTTTTGCGTAAAGGGAGACGTGGGAGCGAAAGATAAAATCCCACAAAGACGGTTAATATTAAAAAGCTAGGTACAACATAGCTAAAATCCCACATATATGCTCCTTAAATCCTCATTAGAGGAATAATTCAACATTAAGACTATTAATGATTATAAAATAATATTGTGAATTATCTTTGGAGATGTAATGAAGTTACTATTAAAGAAATTATTGAAGTCCGGATAGTGGCTTAAGTATAATGGTTTTAACGGTTATGGGTTTTTAAAGAAAAGGAGACTGGCGTAATGGAAAAGGTTTTTAACGATGACACTAAAAAACTGGGATTTGGATTGATGAGACTGCCTCGATTGGACCCTACAAGAGAGGATTCTATCGATATCGAGACTTTAAAGCAGATGGTAGATTATTTCATTGAGCAGGGATTTACTTATTTTGATACAGCTTGGATGTATTGCGGTTTTAAGAGCGAGGATGCGGTAAAGCCAGCTCTTGTTGATAGACATCCTAGAGATAGCTTTACTCTGGCAACAAAGCTTCACTGCGGATTTTTTAATAAGCCAGAGGAAATGGACAAGATTTTCAATACTCAGCTGGAAAAGACAGGTGCTGGATATTTTGATTATTACCTAATCCATGATGTGGGAGAGGATCACTATAAGAAATACCAGCAGATGGGCTCTTTTGAATGGCTTGCTAAGAAAAAAGAAGCTGGTCTTGTAAAGCATATGGGATTTTCATATCACGACGGAGCAGACTTGCTTGATAGAATTTTGAATGAGCATCCTGAGGTGGAGTTTGTTCAGCTACAGCTTAACTATCTTGACTGGGAGAGCGAGGCTATTCAGTCTAGACGCTGCTACGAGGTTTGTGTAAAACACAATAAGCCAGTTATCGTAATGGAGCCTGTTAAGGGTGGTACTCTTGCGAATGTTCCTGAGGGCGTGGAAAAGGTTTTCAAGGATTACAATCCAAGTGCCTCTATTCCATCATGGGCTATTAGATTTGCAGCAAGCCAGCCAAATGTAAAAATGGTTCTTTCCGGCATGGGAAATATGGACATGATGAGGGACAACACAGGCTATATGAAGGATTTTACGCCTCTTAATGAGAGGGAGCTGGAGCTTGTTCACACAGCTGCAGATATTATTAACGGAGCAGTTGCTATTCCATGTACTGCTTGTGCTTACTGTGTAGATGGTTGTCCAAAGAATATTGCAATTCCTAAGTATTTCTCACTTTATAATGCAGAAAAGCAGGAGTATGAAGGTAAAGGATTTACTCCACAGGGCGAGTATTATAATAGACTTACAGAAAACTTTGGCAAGGCAAGTGACTGCATAGAGTGCGGAAAATGCGAGAAGATATGCCCACAGCATTTACCTATCAGAGAGAATCTGAAAAAGGTTGCTGCTCAGTTCGAATAAGACATCATTTCTTCAAATTCATTTGATAGACTACATTCCATAGGGAGAGCTTTTGGAGTGGTTTTATGGATTTTAATTTTGAAGATGAGAGCAAACCTTATACAGAGGATGAAGCCTACGAGGACCTTGAAAAAGTGCGAGAGATTTTGCATGACGCTCAAAGGAAGATTAACAAAAACAAGCTCAGCAAGGCTGACATCGATGTAAGTATAAATATAGATGTTCAAAATTGATTTATTGAAAAAGGCTGTTGTTACAGTCTTTTTCTTTTTTAAAATATTGTGCGCAATGTAAATATAGGATATATTTTAATCATCAAAAAGAAAGAGAGAATTAATTTATGTGGTTATTTTTCGCACTTGCAACAACTCTAATCTGGGGTCTTGCAGAATTATTCTATAAGAAGGGAGCACTTCCAGATGAGAAGTACGCACACCTTAAAATCACTGTAACAGTCGGTATTGTAATGGGTATCCATGCAGCATTTTCACTGCTGACAAAGGACATTGGATACGACCCAATGAACCTTATCAATTATTTACCGGTTTCACTTTGCTACATTCTTTCAATGGCATTCTCATTCTTTGGAATGCGCTTCATTGAGGAGTCAATTTCAGATCCTATCGAGAATACTTCAGGTGCCATCTGTACAGTACTTGCAGTAGTAATCCTTGGTGAGTCTATCGCCTTTGGCTCTGGTGTAGCTATCGTGCTTATTGTTATCGGTATCCTTGGTGTAGGAATCCTTGATAACACAGGAACTACAGATAGAAAGAAAAAGCTTGGTAAAAGGATGGCTATTGTAGCATTTGCAATGCCATTTTGCTATGCAACTATTGATGCGGTGGGAAGCTTCCTTGACATCTATTTCCTTGAGATGGAGACTAGCCCTCTTATCAATGTTTCAGAGGAGACAATCGAAGAGGTTGCAAATACATCATATGAAATTACATTTTTCATTGTTGCAATCCTTCTTCTCATTTTTATGAAGATAAAGGGTGTAAAGTACGAGCTTCCAAAGCAGAGAGATAAAATCATTGCAGCTATCTGCGAGACAGCAGGTCAGTTTACTTATGTATTTGCAATGAGTGGAAACGGTGCAATTGCAGCTCCAATCATCTCTGCAGTATGTGTTGTATCCCTTATTCTTTCAAGAATTTTCCTTAAGGAAAAGCTTACAAAATTACAGTATCTGTTCATATTCATGGTTATCGCCGGAATCTTGATTTTAGCTGTAATTGAGGGAGATTAATTTTTACAGGAAAAATATACGAAAATATACAACACTTTAGTTGATTAAAGCGGTAAACTGTGCTATAATGTAAGCACCCTTTTAGGAGAAAAAATGGGACAAACGTTATATCTAGAATGCAATTCAGGCATTAGCGGTGACATGTTAGTTGGGGCGCTTCTTGATTTGGGAGCCAGCCAAGATACATTGTCTTCGGTGCTAGACACCATTCAGGCAGAGGGCTTTAGTATCGTATATACGAAGCAGAAGCGTTCAGGTCTTGAGTGCATGGATTTTGATGTGGTATTAGATGAGAAGCATGACGGTCATGACCATGATATGGATTATCTGTATGGGCATTTGAATGAGGACCACCATCATGATCACGAATATGAGCATCACCATGACCACGAGCACAATCATCATTCTCATGAACATATTCATAGAGGAATAAAAGAGGTTAATGAGATTATCGATGCTGCCAAGATGACAGATAGGGCAAGAGAAATAGCCAAGGCTATTTTTGATCAGGTTGCCAAGGCTGAGTCAAAGGCTCACGGAGTGCCGGTGGAACAGGTTCATTTCCACGAGGTTGGAGCCATTGATTCTATCGTAGATGTAATCGCAATAGCCGTTTGTATTGATGATTTGGACATTACAGAGGTTATTGTTCCAAAGCTATATGATGGGCAGGGCACAGTTAGATGCCAGCACGGAATTTTACCTATTCCAGTTCCAGCAGTAGCTAATATTGTTTCTGATAATGCAATTAAACTAGAAATTTTGAACGTAAGGGGAGAGCTAGTTACTCCTACAGGAGCTGCAGCAGTTGCAGCCCTTCGTACCAGTGACAAGCTGCCGGATGAATTTCTAGTTAAAAAAATAGGTATGGGAAGTGGCAAAAGAGATTATGGCTTGGCAGGATTTCTTAGAGCTATGATTATCGATTAATGTTACTTCGGGGAGGTTTAATTGAAAAAGAACGTAGCTAGTATCGACTTTTCCGACGGGGAAATACTGGGAATGCTCAGGGATTTACCAGATGCATGCTGTATTTATCAGGTGGTGACAGACCCATTTGGAACAGTCAAGGACATGATGTTCCTTTTTGTTAACGAAAAATATGCATCTCTAGTCGGTAAATCAACGCCGGAGCTTGTAGGCTCCACCTTTTATGAGACCGTCTCTAATAGGGACGAGGACTGGATTAGGCTTAGTTATCAGGCGGCTATCATGCGTCAGTCTGTAATTAACCGCACCTACAATACCAAATACAATAAATGGTTTGAGTATTGGGCTGTTCCAGTATATAAAAAGGGCTTTTGCGCATTTATCATTCATGATGTGACAGCGGAAAAGAGAAAAGAAGAGACAAGAACAATTCAAAACAACAGCAACAGAATCATTATCGAATGCGCTAAAAGCATGAATTCCAACGATTTCAAGACAGGAATCAATTTGGTTTTGGAGCAGCTGGGAAATGAGCTTAGCGCGGCCAGAGTATTTGTTGTTGAGAGAAAAGAAGATGGTAGTGTAGGTCAGTTTTATTCCTGGTCCCACAAGAATACAGGGATAGGTCTGCCTACGGTTAAGATATTCAAGAAATTTGATTTCTTCGGAATGTGGCAGCGACAATTGGATGAGGATAATATTTCCATCATCAATGACATAAAATCCGTTAATGAACATGCTCCTGAGATTTTTGAAAAGATATTGGAGGGCATTATCACCAATTACATGGTGGCGACTCTTAGAGACCATGATAGGGTAATTGGCTATATGGTGGCAGATAATTACAATTATGAGGCTGATTTTGACATAGAAAATGTTTTCGAGACAGTTTCCATGTTTGTGGCATCAGAATTGAGTAATTATAATCTCAAGCAAGAGATTGATAATTTAAAGTGAAGGAGAGAATAGGCAAAATGGTTATTTCAAAAAACATGGAAACTCTCGTAGCAGGTAGCTCTACTATCAGAAAGCTTTTTGAGGAGGGATTGCAGCTTGCAAAGGAAGTAGGAGCTGAGAACGTATATGACTTTAGTTTGGGAAATCCAGCGGCTCCAGTTCCTGAAAAGGTCACTCAGTCAATCAAGGATATTTTGGCAGAGAAGCCAGATTCATACATTCACGGATATATGAAAAATGCTGGTTTTGATGAGGTTAGACAAAACGTTGCGGCAAGCCTTAATAAAAAGTTTGGCATGAGCTACGGACCAGAGGACGTTATCATGACTGTTGGTGCAGCAGGCGCCATGAACTGTATTTTTAGAGCTTTACTTGGATACGAGGACGAAGTAATCGCATTTGCCCCTTATTTTGGAGAATATAGAAGCTACGTAGCAAATTACGGTGGAAATCTTGTGGTTGTCCCAGCAAAAATGGACGACTTTGATTTGAATCTAGATGCTTTAGATGAGCTTATCAATGAGAAAACACGCTGCATTATTGTTAATAATCCAAACAATCCTTCAGGTAGAATTTTCCCAGAGGAGACACTTAAAAAGCTTGCAGAAATCATGGAAAAGGCTGAAAAGAGAGTAGGTCATCCAATCTATGTGCTTGCAGATGAGCCATACAGAGAGCTTGTTTACGATAATGATGTGGTTCCATACATTCCATCAATTATCAAAAACAGCATTTACATTTATTCCTTCAGCAAGACACTTTCACTTCCAGGTGAGCGTATTGGATACATGGCACTTTCCAAGAATATGGACTGCTATGATGAAATGATAAATGCAATGGCAGTAGCCAACAGATGCATTGGTTACATCAACGCACCATCACTTTTCCAGCTTGTTGTATCAAGATGTCTTGATGTTGATGTAGATTTGGAATTCTATGACAAAAATAGAAGATTGCTCTATGACAAGCTTACAGAGCTTGGATTCAATGTGGTGAAGCCACAGGGTGCATTCTACTTGCTTGTTCAGTCACCATTTGAGGACGAGGCTGAGTTTGCAGCTCTTGCAAAGAAGCACCATATTATCCTGGTTTCAACCAAGACCTTCGGTTGCCCAGGCTACGTCAGAATCGCATATTGCGTAGATTACGAGATGATTAAGCGTTCACTGCCTGCTTTTGAAGCATTAGCAAAGGATTGCGGTTTATAAAAATATATGGGATGTAGGTTAGCCTACATCCCTTTTTTAAAGAATTCATTTATTTTCTTATAAAGCATATCTACTGGTGAAGAGATAGCATTTCTAGACCATGCAATAGAAATTGGCAACGCCTCATGCAAATCAAATATATGCATTCCTGGATGGTGAATGCCCTGATACCATGAATCAAGCACTGCAACTCCAAGTCCATTTTCCACAGAAGCAAAAACAGAATTAATATTAGGAACAGCAAAAAACTTAGGAATAAAGCCGTAAGGGCGGAACATAAGCTCAATATCCTGACATAGCTCACCAACCTTAGGGTCGTCAATCATGTAGAAGGTGTACTCCTCAAAATCCTTAGGGGAGGTGATGCTCTCATGATTTGGAAGCAGGTCAGAGTAGGCAATAATACGAGAAATACTAGTGAAATGATATTTGATAAAATCAGCACGACCCTCCAAATAATCATCTGTTGTGATAATCGCATCCAAATGTTTGTCCTCTATGGCCTGAACCAAGTCTCTAAAACCAAGACATTCAAAGGAAATCTCCAAATCTGGATTCTCCTTGCGGCATTCAGCAACTATAGCAGGCAAAAACGAGGATACATCCCAGCCGATATTGTAGCCTATTCTAAGGGTAGAGCTGGTGTTTGTAAGCATCTTTTTAATATTTCTAAACTCAGCATGGTAGCGCTGGAAGAAATTGAAGTAGATGGTTCCCTCCTCTGAAAGCGAGATATTTCTGCTATTTTCTCTAATGAAAAGAGACACACCTAGCTCCTGTTCTAGGGCAGAAATATAGCGGCTGACAGCAGGCTGTGGAAGATATAGGTTTTGTGCTGCTTTTGTAAAGCTTTGATATTTACCTGTTTCTAAGAAACATTCGATTTGTTTATCAGTCATGCCCCTATTATAGCAAAAAAAAGAAAGCTGTCACGTGGCAGCTTTCTTTAAGAGAGAAATTAGAAATAATTGTAATATACAAACTATACGAGACACTTAAGGATGTAAACACCATCATGCATAGCGTTCATATAGATGTAACCTCTATCATCAACGACAAGATCCTCGGCTGTTCCAAGAGGCTTGTTAGGCATCTTTACGTCGAAGCAAAGCTTCTCTGGATTTGGAGGA
>JAEEGL015930566.1_pt1 | contig 17414 bp, 15 predicted proteins | sample 9134231 | NCBI WGS metagenome assembly JAEEGL01 (sample SAMN16246548, study PRJNA631951) | gut metagenome | biome: gut microbiome; feature: rumen; material: fiber-attached | host: Bos | place: Iran: Karaj | collected 2018-10
AAAGCGCACGGGTATGTTGGTTATTTTAAGCTCGCCTATGCCCTCCTGCTCCATGGTCGGGAACATATCCCGCACCCCCGCGAAATGCTCGTCCTGAGATATTTCAACGATGGAGTTTACAGGCGCGCAGGGCACTCCCGCAGCGACGCAAAGGTCGTATATCTCCTTGACCGTCTTGTCCGCCGCCCACGCGTTGATGAACCCGTCGAGCTCGGCGCGGTGCTGTATGCGCGCCGGATGGTCGATAAATCTCAGGTCCTTTTCAAGCTCGGGATGCCCGATGACCTTGCAGAAGGCCGCCCAGTGCGAGGGCCGCCCGACGCCGAGGTTGTAGTAGCCGTCCTTCGCCTCGTAGCAGCCGTAGGGTGTCCAGCTCTTGTAAATGTTGCCCATGCGGACGGGGACCTCTCCCGCCGCGAAATAGCGGATGTAGTCCTGCGTGCTGAGAGATATGAGCGACTCGACCAGCGAGGTCTCGACCATCTGCCCTACTCCCGTGCGCTCGCGGCAGTAAAGCGCCGCGAGGATCGCGAGCACCGCGTTGACGCCCGCCGTCGTGTCGCCGTAAGATGAGCCTATGCGCATGGGGCGTCCGCCCGCCTCGCCGGTAAGATACATTATGCCGCTCATCGCCTGCGCCGTCACGTCGTAGCCGGGGCGCTGAGCGTATGGGCCGTAAGTGCCGAAGCCCGAGATGCTCGCGTATATGAGCCCGGGATTTATCTCCGAAAGCGCCTCGTAACCGAGCCCCAGCTTGTCCATGACGCCCGGGCGATAGTTCTCTATCACCACGTCGGCGTCGCGGGCAAGCTCGCGGAATATCTTCTTGCCCTCCTCGGCCTTGAGGTTCAAGGTCATGCACTTTTTGTTGTGGTTCACGGTCGGGAAATATGCGCTGTGCCCGTTCTTCTGCGGCATGTAATTGCGCGTCACGTCGGGGTCGCCGGGGTTTTCGATCTTTATCACGTCGGCGCCCATGGTCGCGAGCCACTTGGTCGCGAAGGGCCCCGACAAAACGCGCGTCAGGTCGAGCACCCGAAGCCCTAAAAGCGGGCCGCCTTTTTTTATCTCTCCCATAGGTCAGCCGAGCTCCTTGCCGACGATGGTGACGGATGACACGTTGTTCCAGGGCTTTCCGCCGAGGCAGTGCGCCATGCCGAGCTTGAGGTCGCCGTCGAGCTGTCTCTTGCCCGCCTTGCCGTGGAACTGGAGCCAGCTTTCGTAGACCATGCGTATGCCGCTCGCGCCGACGGGGTGTCCCATCGCCTTGAGCCCGCCGTCGGTGTTTACGGGCAGACGCCCGCCTATCATGTATTTGTCCTCTATCGAGTCGCGCCAGCCCTGTCCGCGCGGGGTCAGCCCCAGCGTCTCGTAAAGCACTATCTCGGTTATGGTAAAGCAGTCGTGCAGCTCGACGAGGTCGAGCTGCTTTGCGGGATCGGTTATCCCCGCCTTTCTGTATGCGGCGGCGGCCGCCGCCTCGGTCTCGAGCACGGTCGTATAGTCGTAGCTCGTTTCATACTGGCCGACTCCGGCGCTCGCCACTATCTCCGCCGCCTTTATATACATCGGGTCGGGGCGGTATTTGAGCGCGTCCTCGGTCGGGGCGAGAATGGCGCAGGCGCAGCCGTCGGAAACGCCCGAGCAGTCCATTATGGTGAGATAGGGCTCGCACACCATCGGCGACTTTGCTATCTGCTCGAGGGGCACGGCCTTGCGGTAGAGCGCCTTGGGGTTGAGCGCGCCGTTATAGTGATTTTTATACGATACGTGCATCATCGCTTCGCGCAGGTTCTCGAAGGAGACGCCGTATTTTTCGGCGTATGCGGGGCAAAGGAGCGAGAAGCTCGCGGGGCCGCCGAAGGTCGGCTCGGTGTTGTCGGCGTATGCCGGCACCGAGGGGTTGCCCGAAAAGCCGCTGTCCTTGAGCTTTTCCATGCCGATGGCCATGACCAGCTTGTATTCGCCCGCCGCGACGGCGTAAGCCGCGTTGCGCAGTGTGTCGGCGCCCGTGCAGCAGTTGTTCTCTATGCGGGTCACCGGCTTATACGCCGGCTTGATTATGTTCGAGAGGGTCGTGCCCTTGCTCTCGTAAAAGGAGCCGAACCAGAAGGCCTCTATGTCGGAAAGTTCCACCTTCGCGTCGGCGAGCGCCTCCTGTATGGCTTCGAGTATAAGGTCCTCGCGGCTCGTGTCGAACCGCTCGCCGAACCTCGTGCAGCCCATCCCGATTATGCTTACTCTGTCTGTGATCCCGCTCATGCGCGCACCTCCTCAGCCGGGACGACCTTCCAGTAGTAGGTCGAGATCCCGTTTTCCTTGAACATCCTGCGGAAGGTCGGCTTGACGGCCATCCCGACGCGGACGTCCTCCTTTTTGCAGTCCACGAGATAGGTCATAAGCTTGCCGCCCCCCTCGAACTCGAGCACCACTAAGATATTGGGCGAATCGAGGGAGAGGGAGACGCCGTCCATCGTGAAGGTCCGCACGTGGGCCGCCTTGTCGAAGAAGCGGTATTCCTCCATCTTGTCTATCGCGTGGCAGTGGACGCAGACCCTCTGCGGCGGGAAATGGGGCGTGCCGCACTCGGTGCAGCGGCAGCCGTAAAAGGCGTGGTTCTTTTTATAGTTGCGGTAATAGTCGGGAAGAGAGGAACGCTCTCTCGCGGGACGCTTCTGCGGCTCGTGAGTTATCATTTCCTTCCACTTGAGATATTTGCCGTAGGGCAGCTCGTCGTTGCCGCGCTTTATGAGCTGAGCCACCGTGTGCTCGGCTTTATAGGAAGCCGCCTTGTCGGTGACCGTCAGCACGAAGGCGTCGCACCCCTCGCCGTAGGTGACGGCGAGTATCCTGTCCCCCGGCTTGGCTCCGTCGAGCGCGGCGCAGAGCATTATCCCCGCCGCAGCCGTGCCCGAGTTCCCTATCTCGCCGTAAAAGCTCCCCTGTATCTGCTCGGGCAGAAAGCCGAGCTTTGCGGCGAGCCCCGCGCGGGTCTTGTCGTCCTGTCCGTAAAGGACGAGCTTTGAAAAGCCCGCGGGCTCGAGCCCCGTCTTTGCGAGTATCTTTTTGACCGCCGCGGTAACGAGCGGCGTGTAAAGCTGAGTATTGGCAAATCGCGGGTCCCAGTTGCGGACGAAAACGTCGTCGTATGCGCGCCACTGGTCGGGCGCGTCGCGGGACACGCTGACCCGCGCGTCGACAGTCGCGAGCAGGTCGCAGGTGCCGATAACGAAGGCCGCCCCCGCGTCGCCGAGGTCGGTCTCGTTTTTGCCGTCGGCGGCTCCGAGTCTGCAGTCGCTTAAAGTCACCGCTATCTCGCCCCCGCCGCTCTCGCAGGCGTCGAGCGCGGCAAAGAGCGCCGACGAGCCCGCGCGAAGCGAATCGCCGAAGTCTGCCGTGCGTATGTCCGTCCCGAGGTCGAGCGCCGCCGCGATCTCGGTCGCCGACGACTTCTCCTTGTAGGGAGCCGTCGTCGAGGCGAAGAACACGCCCTTCATTTTGTCCTTTTCTCTTCCCGCCGCGGCGTCGATCGCCGCCGCGACCGCCATCGTCACGCTGTCCTCATCGCAGTATGCGACCGCCTTGGCGCCCTTTCCGCCCTTTTTGCCGTAGGCCCGGGCGACCGTGTCCTGCCTGAGCCGCCAGTAAGGGACGTATGCGCCGTATGATACGATCCCCGTCATTTTTCCACCCGCCCTTTCGGTTTTTTATTTTTGAAAAAATTATCATTTTTCTCTTTTCCGTCTTGATTATATCAAAGGAACGTGGGATAATCAATTTAAAAAAGTTGACTTATTCTCTCATCTTTGTAAATGCGAGGTGAAGACCATGGCAGGGCGCATCACCCTTTTGTGGTGCAACGGCGGGCAGATGCATCAGGGTCAGTCGATGAGGACCCACAGTCACGCATGCGTCCAGCTCTATTACGTCCTTTCGGGCTCCCCCGTCTTCAACGTCGCGGGGCTCCGCTTCACCGCGCCCGCGGGCTCCTTCTTCTACGTCCCCCGCTCGGCTCCGCACAGCATGGAGCCTCTCGGGCAGGAGGGAGCCGGGCTTTACGAGTTCAAGCTTATCTGCGAAGACAAGCCTCTCGCCGAAGGACTGCGCGAGCCCGCCCTCCCCCTCGCGGACGGAGGCGCCGTCCGCACCCTGCTCGAATACGTGATGCGCAACTCGACCGCGGGCGACGAAGCCAACGCTGCGAATATCGAGAGCATTTTAACAGCCGTCATGCTCGCCTTTTTAGCCCCCGGGCTCGATTTCAAGGCGAAGGGCTCCCGCTACGTGATCGCCGACGGCTTTGACGCCGTGACGCGCGAGGTGCTCGTTTACGCCGAGCGGCATTTCCCCAACGCCTTCACCATGGAGGCGCTCTCAAAGGCGCTGAATTACAGCAGGAATTATCTCTCGACCGTCTTCCGGCGGAACACGGGCAGGACGGTGATAGAGTATCTCAACCTGCTCCGCATACGCAAGGCGGTGATATGCTTCTACTATTACGGGCAGGACGTGTCCTCCACCTGCGAATCGGCGGGCTTTACCGAGCTCAGCTATTTCAGCCGCACCTTCCGCAAATATACCGGCGTGTCCCCCCGCCGCTTCAAGCGGGCGCTCTCGTCGCCGGGCGCACTCGACCCCGCCGCCGCGGAGCTGTTAGAGCCGATAACCGGCTACAACCGCGTTTCAATGGAAGAGGCCTTCGCCTCTCTGCGCAGGCTCCGCGATTTCTGCGACGCGGCGCTTGACGAGCGCCCCGCAAAAGAATAAGTCAAATATCCCGGAAGGAGACATCAAATGAAGGATATGACGCAAGAGCTCAGAGCTTTCATAAGCCGCGGCTGGATAGTGAAAATGACCTCCGACATGGTCTGCATAAGGTCATATTCCGGCGTCCCGCGGCAGGAGACCGGCGTCGCCGAATATATAAAAAGCGTCTTCGACAAAGAGGGCGTCCCCTGCGTCCTGCGCGAAGTCGCCGACGGGCGGTGCAGCGTGATCGCGACCCTCGACAGCGGGGCCCCGGGGAAGACTCTGCTTTTCAACACCCATCTCGACACGGTCGGGCCGGGCGGCATGGAAAAGCCCTTCGAGCCCGAGATACGCGGCGGAATGCTTTACGGCCGCGGCACCGTAGACCCCAAGGGCGCGATGGCGTGCGCGATCGAAGCCCTGCTCGCCGTCAAGAAAACGGGCGCCCTCAAGCGCGGCAAAATAATACTGACCGGCGTGATAGACGAGGAGCACAACAGCCTCGGCACGGCGGATCTTATAGAAAGCGGGATAAAGGCGGACGGCGCGATCATCGCCGAAGCGACCGACATGAAAATATGCGCCTGCCACAAGGGGCTCGAATGGCTGCGCTTCCGCTTTATCGGAAAGGCCGTCCACAGCGGCGCTCAGCGCGAGGGGATAAACGCCATAGACAAGGCGGCGGCGTTCATAAACGCCGTAAATAGGGGGCTCGCCCCCGCCCTCGAAAAGCGGACCCATAAGATGCTCGGCGAGGCGACGGTCAACTGCGCCGTGATACGCGGCGGGCTTGAGCCCTCGAACGTGCCGGGCGAGTGCGTGCTCGAGCTCGACAGACGCTTTCTTCCCTCCGAAAGCTATGATTCCGTGCTCGGCGAGTTTCGGAGCATAATGGCCGAGCTTTCGGCAAAGGATCCCGATTTCAGATGCGAGATGACCGTCTGCGAGGACGCCGCGATGAAGGCGCCGTTCCTGCACCTGCCTATGGAAACGCCCGGGACCCATCCCCTTGTTCAAGCGATGAAAAAAGCGGTAAAGGCATGCGGCAGAGAGCCCGAAATGCGCGGCTACCCCGCCTGGACCGACGCCGGGCTCTTATACGGATACGCCGGCATCCCCTGCGTCATCTTCGCCCCCGGCAGGTTCGAGCAGTGCCACTCGGACGAGGAGCATATCCCCGTCTCGGACCTCCCCGACGCGGCTCTTTCATACGCTCTCGCCGCGGCCGACTTCTGCAATTCGTGAAGGCCTGAATAGAGCTCCTCTTCTTTGCCGGTTGTAACTCTATTTCGCATTTTTGAAAAAATCTTGATATTGCGAAATAAATGCGATATACTACAGTCGAGGTGAAAAAGCATGCGACTGATAGAACGCAGTTATTATTTGAACAAACTCAAGGATGTGATGGGCACTCCGGATATCAAAGTGATCACCGGCGTTCGCCGCAGCGGCAAATCAAAATTATTGGAATCGTTTATGACTTATATTCAAGAAAACGATCTGAACGCAAATATTATCCATATTAATTTTAATTTGAACGCATATGAAGACCTGTCAGAGTATCATGCGTTGAACGATTACGTTGAAAAAGCATATATCCCCGGAAAAAATAACTACGTAGCGATCGACGAGGTTCAGATGTGCGCCGACTTTGAAAAGGCGATCAACAGTCTGCACGCTTCGGAAAAATATGATATTTATATCACCGGCTCCAATGCTTTTCTGCTGAGCAGCGATCTGGCGACCTTATTTACCGGACGGACATTTGAGATCGAAGTTTACCCGTTCTCATTCGGTGAGTTCATGCAGTATTACGAAATGACTGACCCGTACGCGGCTTTTGCCCGTTATATACAAGAGGGCGGCATGTCAGGCTCATACCTTTATAAGACGCCGGAATCAAAGTATGCTTATATTGCCGACGTTTTCAAAACGCTGATCGTTCGTGACATTCAGCGAAAGTATCGGATAAGAAATATGCCTTTGATGGAGCGTCTCTGCGACTTCCTTATAGACAATATATCAAATCAGACCTCCACTCGCAGCATAGCGGCAGCTTTTAACGGCGAGCAGATCGTCACGAATGACCGCACCGTCAGCACGTATATCAAATACCTCTGCAATGCGTTTGCCTTCTATAAAATCAGAAGATACGATATCCGAGGCAAACGCTATCTCTCCTCTAACGACAAATACTATCTCAGCGATCATGCTTTCAAATATGCCAAGCTCGGCACAAAAAACGCAGATTACGGAAAAATGATAGAAAACATCGTTGCGATCGAATTGCTGCGTCGAGGTTATGAACTTTATGCAGGTATTCTGTATAACAAGGAGATCGATTTCGTAGCCATAAAGCGCAGCGAAAAGCAGTATATACAGGTTTCCGGCAGTATCGATGATCCAGACACCTTCCGACGTGAAGTCGATCCTTTGCTGAAGATCAAAGACGCCTATCCGAAAATCATTCTCACACGCACCCGTCAGGAAGCATATCAGTATGAGGGCATACAGATCGTAGACGTTGCCGATTGGCTGCTTGAACGGAACTCATAGGGTCGTAAGCCTCTGCGATTTGTAAAAATCTGAGAGTTTGTTTACCTCTTCCCGCATGTGATCTTGACTTCTTAGCTCTGTTGTGCTACCCTATTTTCATCAGAGGTTGCCGTTCTGCCGTGATGCCCGTTTGTGGCTACATCGGTATTGGCGACCTCTTTTTTTCGGTGTCAGTAAACATAAGGGAGACGGCTTTCACGCCGCCTCCCTTTTATTTTTTTCTCTCATTCCTCCGCAACGTCGAAATACGCGGGGGTCGAGATATAGGTTCCGTAGTCGTTTTTGTAAAGCGCCGACACGGCGTATCTCCCCGGCTTGGGAGCTTCTGCCTCGGGCACGCTCCCGTCCTCCGATGGGTAGCCCCAAACCTTCATGAACTCGCGCGTCCGCAAGAGCCACCCGACAAATCTGTCCTTCGCGGTGCAGGAGCACGCGGGCTTTACGGTCTCGCCCTCGCGGTAGACCGCCTTTTCAAGAGTTATGCGCGCGTCGGTCACGCAGAAAAACACCTTTTCGCTCACGCCCTTTTTTCCCCTCGCGGCGGCGGCGTAATATCCCGGCTCGGAGGGCGTGAATGAAGCCCTGCTCCCCGCGCAGGGAATGACCTCGATCTCCCCTTCGCCCTTGAAAACGGCGACCTCGGAAAAGCCCCCGTCGGGCACGTAAAAGGCGACCTCGGTCCCCAAAGTATAGTTCGCCCTGTCTCCGTGATCGGGCATTATGTCGGGGTTTATGAAGGGCTCGGGCGTCTCCGGGTCTCCCTCGAGGGGGCAGAAGGGCTCGGGCGTATAGCTTACCCGCTCAAGCGCCTTTTCGTCGAAGCGGAGTATATGATAATCGCATCTTTCGAGCCACAAGTGCCTGAACTCCGAAGGTGTAAAGTTTGTGACTTTTATAGTCGGAGTGGTCGATTCGGTGACCGTTATCTCCCTTACTTCGCCCTTTTCGTTCCGTCCGAGCCCGGTCACGATGGCGGTATGGCGCAGTGTGTCGTTGATAACGTCGCAAAGCTCAAGCCCGTCAATGTCGTCCTTCGGCACCTCGCGGATGCCGGGCAAAAACGGCCACTGTCCGCAGTCTATATGGAAGGGCAGATCGAAGACGTAGCTCGCGAACTGGGAGCAGACGGTGCCGTATATCGCCGCGCTGAATACGCTGCGCCCGAACAGGTTGCGGGTATAGAGCACGCTGTCGGGGTTGCTCAGCGCGGTCATGAAGGTATATATCGAGACGTTGGTCCCGAGGTATTTTTCGTCGTAGCGGGTGCCCGAATAATTGACTCCGCGGCGCGGCCTCCACGGCTGCAGAAAGACGTATGACTTGCCGCCCGTCAGCGCGTCGGAGACGATCACGGGAAAGGGCTTTATCGGAGTCCAGTGCAGCTCTGCGAGCTGACGCGCCCGCTTGAGCGCGTTCTCCGCGCCCCTGCTTTTCGGCTTATCGTATATGAGCTTTTCCATTCTTCCCTCCCGTCAGCGCACGACGCCCCTGCTTTTGAGGGACGCGATCTCGTCTTCGCCGTATCCCGCAAGCTCGCGGAGCACGTCTTCGGTCTGCTCGCCCGGCTCGGGCGCGGGAGATATGTCCGGCATATCGCAGTCGAAGAAGCTGAGCGGTAGATTGGTAAGCGTCACCTTGCCCCGCCCCGGCTGCTCGTAGCTCGGGAACATGTTCCTAAAGTCGCGGAAATGCGGGTCCTCCGCCGCGTCCTTTATGCCGTTCACGGGCGCGTTGGGGATCCCCTGCCCGTCGAGCGCGCGGCATACCTCCGCGACCGTGAGCTCGGACGCCCACGCGTTGAGTATATCCTCGGTCACCTCGCGGTTCCCTATCCTCACGGCATGTGAAACGCAGCGCGGGTCTGAAAGCAGCTCGGGATGTCCGAGAATATTCGCGACCAGCCTGCGGTAAAACTCCGGCGTCCCCGTCCCGAGCGCGTACCAGCCGTCCTTCGCCTTGTAGATGCCGTAGGGGCTCCACTCGCGGTAGCGGTTGCCGATCCTCTTGGGTATGACTCCGCCGTTGAGATAGGTGTCGTTGTCCATCATGGTCGAGGAGATCATCGCGTCGACCAAAGATACCTCGGTGCGCTGAGCCTTCCCCGTCCGCTCTGCCTCGCGCAGGGCGGCGACCAAAGCGAAGGCGAGGTTGACCCCGGCGATCACGTCGCCGATCGAGGTGCCGATCTTTACGGGAGGATCCCCCTCCTCGCCGCTCAGCATGGTTATGCCGCTGAGCGCCTGCGCGATAACGTCGTAAGCCGCGCGGTCGCGGTAGGGGCCGGGCGTCGAGCCGAAGCCGGATATGCTGCCGTAAACTATGCGCGGGTTGACCTTTTTAAGGCTCTCGAAGCCGACGCCGAGTCGGTCCATGACGCCGGGGCGGAAGTTCTCGACGACGACGTCCGACCTTTCGGCGAGCTTCAAAAAGACCTTTTTCCCGTCGTCGGACGAAAGGTCGAGCACGACGCTCTTTTTGTTGTGATTGAGTGTGCAGAAGCGCGAATTGCAGTGGTTGCCCGTCGTCGAGGCGGCGCGGTTGACGTCTCCGCCCGAGCGCGGGTTCTCGATCTTTATGATCTCGGCCCCGCACCGCGCGAGATAAAGGGTCGTCACCGGTCCAGCGACGACGTTGGTAAGGTCGAGCACGCGGACGCCGCCGAGCGGCCCCGCTCCTTGTTCTTTACTCATAAAACGATCTCTCCCGTTCACTTATCTTACGTGAACAAAAACGCGACCTTCAGGTCTCCGTATTTTCCCGTCGCGTATTCAAAGGCCCTTTCCCAGTCCTCAAGCTCGAAAAAGCTGTGTATCATGCCGTCGGTTTTAAGGGTCCCGTCGGCGATATGCTCGATGACGAAGGGGAAGCAGTAGGGCGAAAGATGGGACCCGAGCACGTCGAGCTCCTTCCCGTCGCCGATGACCGACCAGTCGAGGGTCGTCTCCTCGCCGAATACCGAGAACTCGACGAACCTGCCGAGCTTGCGTATCATCTCCATGCCCTGCCTGACCGAAGCGGTATGCCCCGTCGCCTCGATATATATGTCGCAGCCGTAGCCCTCGGTCAGCTTCATGATCTCGGCGACGGCGTCGGTCTTCGAGGGATTTAAAACTATGTCGGCGCCGAACTTTTTCGCCTTTGCGAGGCGCTCGTCCGAAAGGTCGAGAGAGATGAGCTTCGCGGGGTTTTTCATCCTCGCGTATGTCACCATGCCGAGCCCCAACGTCCCGGCGCCCGAGATGACGACGACGTCCTCGTTTCCTATGGCGGCGCGGTCGACGCAGTGCTTCGAGCAGGCGTAGGGCTCGATCAGCAGCGCCTTTTCTATCGGCATGTCCTCGGGCACGCGGTGTATCACCGCCGTTTTGGGATAGCGGACGTATTCGGCCATGCCGCCGTTGTTCTCCTTCTGAAAGCCGAAGGTCGCGTGGGGCTGGCACATCCAGTAGCGCCCCGTTTTGCAGAAGCGGCACTTGCCGCAGGGGACTATCTGATCGGCGGTCACCCGCTCGCCTTCTTTGTATTCGGTCACGTTCTCCCCGACCTTGACTATCCTGCCGAGGAACTCGTGCCCCGGGATGAAGGGCGGGCGGACCCACGAGGGAGCTCCCCCGACGCCCCAGAAGCGCCCCGCCCCGTGCATGCATTTGAGGTCTCCGGCGCAGATGCCGCAGCCCTCGGTCTTTATGATGATGTCGTCCTTTCCGCATTCGGGCACGGGGTATTCGGGCTCGAAGCGGTAGTCTCCCTGCCCGTATGCGACGAGCGCTTTCATCGTTTTCGGAAGCTCCATGATCTTTCCTTCCTTTCTTTCCAAAAAAGCGTCTGCCGCAAGACAGACGCTTTTTAACTTTTAAAGACTTAAAGCTTCTTGAGCTCTTCCACGGTATATCCCGCGAGCCCGAGGGATTCGAGGGTGCGCGCCTTCTCGCCCTTGTAGTCTCTGCCCATTATCGCCGAAACGATCTGCAGCATGGCGCGTATGGTGGGGACCTGAACTCCGAGCTTTTCGGCAAGGTCGATCCACAAAACGAGGCCGTAGCCCGCGTCCTCGTTGTAATAGCGGTAGTCGAGCTGGGTCTGCGCCTTAATGCCCTTGAAGCCGGGCGCCGTCGAATAGCCTATGTCGTAGCTTTCAACGGTCATGTAGCCCTGACGGATCGAAAGGTGCGGGTCGTTCTCGATGTCGACGCCGAGCGCCTTGCCGAGAGCCATGCGCTCGATATCTATCGCCTTGAGCAGTCTGCCCACGCCGGGGGTGACGCCGTCTTCATAGAAGAAGAAATCCTCGGGGCTCTCTATGCGGCCGACGTTGAGGGTCGTGATGCAGGGATGGAGCATCGGGTTGGCGTTCTGCAGGCAGGTGCGGAATATGTTCTCGCCCTTTTCCATGCAGGGATGGACCGATTTCATTATCTTGTAAACTCTGTCGATCTCGGTGCGCGGCAGAGTCGCGAGATAAACGCCGCCGCCGAGGCGGTTGTATACCGCGATCTTTCCGTCCTCGACGATGCGGACGGCGTAGGGCAGGGTCGCCGTGTCGGCTATGGTGATCGAGTTGTCGTCTATCGCGAAGCCGAGAGCCTTTTTGAAGAGGATGGAGCCGAGGCAGGAGCTCGGGCAGACGATAAAGGTCTGACCCTTCTTCGCGTAAGGCGCGCACGCCTTGCCGAAGGGCTCGGTGCTGTATGCGGGGCCGACGGCTATGACGAGCTCGGCGTCCTTAAGGCAGACGCCTATGTCGTGACCCGCGTATTTAACGGGCTGAAGGCCCTCCATCATCCCCTCGCTGAAGATGCCGCCGCGGGCGTTCACCGCCTTTATCTGCCTGTCGAACTGCGGGAAGTCGAAAAGATAAACGTCGTGACCCGCTCTCGACCATTCGAACGCCATTGCAAGACCGCCGTTGCCGGAACCCAGGATCGCTACTTTCATGATATGACTCCTCCCGAACGTAATCGTTTTTTATTTATGCGGAGAGCGTTTGTTTTCCGCTTTGATTGTATCAAAGAACTATGGGAAAATCAATCGATAAAACTTGACTTATTCTATCTTCTTTACGGGTTGAAAACTCCTCCCCGCCGTTATATAATATATGGGTGAAAACGACAAGGAGCCTTACCGTATGAAGAAGCTTAAACAGCATATTTCAAATCTCAACAAGTCGATATACACGGGCGAGCGTTTCAGGCAGAACATCGCCGCCCTGACGCTGTGCGGCGCCATCACCGGGCCGATCGGCATTATCATGACGGTGATGAACGTCCTCCAGCACAAGGGCTTCATCACCTACACGACCGCGCTCATCGCCCTGTGCGGCGGCTTCATCGTTTTTTCCGCGAGGATCCTCAAAAAGCGCGAGCCCGCCATCATCGCCACCACGCTCACCGGTCTCGTCTTCTTCACCTACTACGCCGTAAGCGGCGCGAACGAGGGCTTCGCCATACTGTGGACCATGATACTGCCGATCCTCGTCTGTTACTTCATGAGCGTAAGATACGGCATACTCGCCTCCGTATACTTCGAGCTTTTGTTCGCAGTCCTTTTCTACACCCCTCTGCGCGCTCATTTCACCGGGCTTTACACCGAGACCTTCATGAACAGATATCCGATACTCTATCTGTGTATGGTGCTTCTTATCGCCGTCGCGTTCACGCAGTATCACGAGTCGGTGCTGGTCGAGATCGAATATACCGAAAAGCTCAACGCCGAGGTCGCGCGGCAGACCCGCTTCGCCACCGAGAGGGCGGACAAACTCCAGCGCCTTTCGGACGAGATGGTGCTGACCCTCGCGCGGGCGATAGACGCAAAGGATAAATACACGCGCGGTCATTCTCTGCGCGTGTCTGAATACGCCGCCGCCCTCGCCGACGCGCTCGACTGGGAGAATGCGCGGAAAAACGCGCTCATGCGCGAGGCGCTTTTGCACGACATAGGCAAGATCGGCGTGCCCGACACGGTCCTCAACAAGCCGGGACGCCTTAACGTGGAAGAATACTCGGTCATAAAATCCCACACGACCGTCGGAAGCAATATACTTAACGAGATCGAGGACATGACGGAGACCGCCGACGTCGCTTTGTATCATCACGAGCGTTACGACGGCAGCGGCTACCCCACCGGCAGATCGGGAAAAAATATACCCGAAAACGCCCGCATAATTTCCATTGCCGACGCCTTTGACGCCATGTATTCCGACCGCGTCTACCGCAAAGCCCTGCCCGTTCCCGATATCATCGCCGACATGGAGAGCCAGCGCGGGCGTCAGTTCGACCCCGAGCTTCTCGACGTCTTCCTCGGCCTTGTGAAAAACGGCTCCGTCCTCGAAAACGGCAGACATTACCGGACCTGATCGTCCGCACAGATAAAAAAGTTTTTAAAGAGGCGATAAAAATGCCCGAGAGGCAGTTCATACTTTCATGCGAATCGACCGTGGACCTTCCCTGGTCTTACGTCGCGGGGCGGGACATCCCGATCCTTTTCTATTCGTATACGATAGACGGCGTGGTCTACACCGACGACATGGGCCGCGACGAAAACTCTATCCCCGCCTTTTACCGCAGGCTCGCGGCGGGCGCCCTGCCCTCCACCGCCCAGCTCAACGAGGCGCAGTATGAGGAGTTTTTGGAGCCCTTACTCAAGCAGGGCGACGTCCTGCACATAGTTTTCGGCACCGGCATGACGAGCTCCTATCAGAACGCTCTGCTCGCGGCCGAGTCCCTGCGTGAAAAATACCCCGAACGCAAGCTTATGCTTATAGACTCCCTCTGCTCCTCGAGCGGCTACGGCATGCTCGTGGACGACGCCGCCGACGCGCGCGACAAGGGCGCGACGATAGAGGAGACGGCGGAGCTCGTAAACCGCGAAAGACACCTCGTCCACCACCAGTTCTTCTCCACCGATCTCAAGTTCTTCCGGCGCAGCGGGCGCGTTTCCGGTCCCGCCGCGGCGATAGCCACGATACTCGGCATCTGCCCCATCATGCGCCTCGACGACCGCGGCCGCATAATCGCCTACGACAAGGTGCGCGGGAAAAAGGCGGCAATAGCGCGGACGCTCGACGCCGTGGAAAAGCACGCCGTCGGCGGCAGGGCTTACGGCGGCAAGCTCTTCGTCTGCCACTCCAACTGTCTCGCCGAGGCGGAAGCGACGGCGCAGGCCCTGCGCGAGCGCTTCCCCAAGGCTCAGCCCGTGCGCATCTGCGACATCGGCTGCATAATAGCCGCCCACGCGGGCCCCGGCACGGTCGCCGTCTTCTTCCTCGGCGACGAGCGCGCCCCGGAAAAATAACTCCCCCCGTCCCCCGTTCATACGCCGTCAGGCGTATATCATACCCGCAGAGTATATCACATGCGAAGCATATATCATACGCCGCAGGCGTATATCGTCAAAAAAAGCACTTGCCCCCGCAAGTGCTTTTTTATATTCTCATTCCCCGTCCCGGTTTTTCAAAAACTCCTTTATGGGCGGCGATCCGGTATCCGCCGCTAAAAAGCTCCGTTCTGCGGAGCCTTTTTTCCGTTTCAAGCTTATCCGTTTTCCCTTACCTCCGCAAACCGGAATTTATACTACCGTATATCCTTCAGAAGCCAACACTTCAAGAGCGTGTCCAAAGTTTTCTTCTTTCACAAGAATGTAATCTGTATTGTACGTAGATACAGCAAAGATCCCAATTCTGTTTTCTGCAAGAATTCCAGATAGTTTTGACAGAATACCAATCGCAGAAAAATCAAGAAGTCCCTGAATGCGGAATCCTCTCCAGCCATCGTCACGGACTGTAGTCTTGGCCGGAGTATCCTCAGTTTTGCATACCAGTGAAATCTCTTCATCCGTCCTTCCGATAAAATAGAAATCCGCCTTCATATCTATTGCCGATACGTCAGCAACTTTGCATACAGTCAGCTTATACTTAATACGCTTCAGTTCCATATTCCCCTCCACAAATCCCGATTTGTCTGTCGCGCCGCCGTCCGTCCTCGCTCAATACATCGCAAGCTCGGCGGAATCCATGAATTGGCACATCGAAAGATTGAAGCTCTTATAATCCGCCTTCTCAAACTCTTCCGTCGCGCATGCGACCGTCGCGGTGACGAGATCGCTCTGATTGTAAAAGGTTATCGAGACGGGGACCTTTAAGATCTTGGAAACGCCGCGTATCGTCAGATTTCCGTATTCGTCGATATCCCCTATTTCTTCCGCGTCCTTTACGGGCACAGTTTTCTTGCCGTTCGCGTCGCCGACGAGCAGTTCGGGCTCCTCCGTATATTCGAAAATTAGCGCCGCCGCCTTCAGGATACTTTCCCAACCGACGCGATAGGTCAGGCTCCATTCGGAATACAGCCAGTTACCGTTCTTTTCAACTCCGGAAAGCGTCATTTTTCTGTTCCTCCTTAACGTCAGTTCGTTTCATTCTCTTCGGTCTTATTTACCCAGGGCGTCAAGCATCTTCATGACGATCCGGCTCGAATTGTCCGCCGCGACGTCTCCGAAGTTCTCATAGCTCTCGTGCGCGTTGCCGTCCGCCTTGTCCGAAAGCGCGCGGATCACCACGAAGGGAGTTTCATATTTGATGCAGACGACGGCGACCGCCGCCCCTTCCATCTCGCAAGCGTAGGCGTCGTAGTCGCTCCGCAGCTTCCGCACGTATTCGCTGTTGGCGATGAACTGGTCGCCCGTCGCGACCGTTCCCTTGAAAACGTGATCTTCTCCCACGACCTCTGCCGCGGCGTCGTAAGCGAGCCTGACAAGCTGCGGATCGCATTCGTAGTAGACGCCCGGCTCGTTCCCGAACCCGGGATCGCCCGAGCGCCACAGAAAACCGTCGTTTGAAAGGATGCCGTAATCGTGCTCGACAAGACGGGTCGCGACGACCTCGTCGAGCACCTGCGTTTCTTCCGCCACTCCGCCGGCAATGCCGGTGAATATGACCTTTTCTATCGGGTACTCCGTCATCAGGGACGTGGCGGCAGACGCCGCGCGTATCTTTCCTATCCCCGCCCGCGTGATGACGACCGGCTGTCCGCGCAGACTGCCGACGTGATACTGAACGTCCGCCACGGTATCCACCCGGTCGATCACCGCTTCCTTGAGCAGGAGATCGATCTCGTTGTCCATGGCGGAAATTAACCCGATATATCCCGTCGGCTCTCCGGTTTTTTTCGCGCATCCGCAAAGGAGCGCCGTGAGCGTCAAGCATATCAGAAGCAGTGCCGTAAGTTTCTTCATCATTCGTGTTTTCCTCCCGTTTTATCCATCCCTGCCGGACCTTGACCCGTCGGACCGTTTTACAGCAGCCGGTCCCAGCCTTCAAGTATCACCGGATGGCCGTCCACGTAGCGGCTGCGGAACACCTCGGCTTTTTCTCTGTTCGCCGCGATCTCTTTCGGGTATTTCTTGTTTATCTCGTCAAACTCGCTTTCGCTGATCTCGGCGGTCGTGAAATAATCGCTGTTGCGGTCGGGATATCCGTGCCACGCGAAATACTGCTTTTTCCCGTCGACCGTTCTGAATCCGCAGCCGAATCTCACCTGATTCGAGATCACGCGAAAGAAATAGTCTTTGTTTTTATCCATTGTCGGTCCCTCCCGAAACTCCGTTTCGTCCGTTTTTTCGTCTTCTTTGATTATACACCGCGGGCGCGGACCATTCAAGCGATGAAACCGCGAGGCTTATAACCGAAAAAAGCACTGCTTTTCGCAGTGCTTTTTGTTGTGAAAGTACTCCCAAAAGGTACGAAACAAAGCTAAGTACTCGTAAAAGGTACATGCCGCGCAAGTTTTAGAGTCTCTTACCGCTTTTTTTCGTCCCGAACACAGTTTCCGCGTCGCTAATGCTAATATCTGCCATTCCGGCGGCGTATTCGACCATTCTGCAGAAATCCTGCGCGTCGTATTCTCTGCCCGTGATCGATCCAATGGATTCGCCTCTGCTGAAAGCCTCCAGGACGTCGAACGGATCAAAGGCGTTGTGCACCGCCGTCTTGCAGCCGTCCTCGTCAGTGATATAAAGGCACGGCTCGTAAGGGTGGCACGTCAGAGTAAATCTTTCACCGTTTGCGATCAGATATGGAAAACCGTTCTGCTGACCGAGCGTATAGCGCCCGTCCCGGT
>JAEEGL010906773.1_pt1 | contig 17413 bp, 17 predicted proteins | sample 9134231 | NCBI WGS metagenome assembly JAEEGL01 (sample SAMN16246548, study PRJNA631951) | gut metagenome | biome: gut microbiome; feature: rumen; material: fiber-attached | host: Bos | place: Iran: Karaj | collected 2018-10
ATCAAGAGGGTATATATCCCGTTTCTCATCTGCTACGCCGTACTCTTTCTTCTCACGGGACAGCCGATCCTGCGCTGGCTTCAGACCGTCAGCGGGTACACGTTCCTTTTTGAGAACATGTACTCCGTTCTGTGGTTCGTTCCCGCCGTTCTGATCCTGTATCTGTTGTTCCCACTTTACAATTTCCTTCTCAAGAAACTGCGTTTTACAGTGCTCGTTACTGTGGCCGCGATCGGGATATGGTATCTTTGCTCTCTTCTGCCTATCAGATACGACCTCTACGGTTTTTACAACAGGATCCCGGTCTTCCTGATCGGCGTCATGCTCGGACGGCTCGAAAAGGACGGCAAATTCCCGAAGTCAAAACTCTTTTATCTTGCGGGTCCCGTTCTCTTCGCCGCGGGCGTCGTGACGGCGCGCCTCGTCGAGGATCTCGGCGTCCCCATGCTCGTTCCCGTTCCGAATTGCTTCGTCCCGACGCTCTGCCTCGGGATCGGGACCGTTCTCATCCTCGCTTTCATTCTCGATTTTCTTCACCGCTTCAGGATCGCGGGGAAGGTCGTCGATTTTTTGTCCGTCCCGTTTTCGTATCTCGGGAAAACGTCTCTTGAGTTCTATCTTGTCCAGATGTTCACCGTTCGCGGGATCATATACTCCGACCGCGGGATCGTATCCGTGTCGACCGGGTCGACGCTCGGAAACGATCTTCTCATCCTTTTGGCCGCCGTCGGTCTTTCGTTCGTTCTATCCACTGTCTCCGGCTTAGTCTGCCGGCTGATACCCGAGGGGAGGAAAAAACCGTGAGCGGGGCGGAGAGTCGCGGTCTTTCCGCGAACGCTCTCAAGATCGTCGCTGCGATCTCGATGACCGTCGATCACGTCGGCGTCCTTTTGTTCCCGAAGATATACGTTCTGCGCATCATCGGGCGGCTCGCCATGCCGATCTTTTCATGGTTCATCGCCGAGGGGATGATCAGGACGCGCTCGCCGCTCCGGTATTTCCTGCGCGTTTTCACTCTCGCCGTCGTCTGCCAGATACCGTATATCCTCGTCGAGCGCGAGTTTTATCTTGGCATCCTGTTCACGTTTTCGTGTTCCATCGGGATCATGGCGATCGTCCGGATCCTCCTTTATTCGCCCGAAAAAGAAACGACCCGGGAGGCCCGGTCCCTGTACGCGTTCGCTCTTGCCGCCGCGGTCGCGTTTGCGTATTTCCTTTGCAAGTACGTGAAGATCGACTACGGGTTCCTCGGGATACTGCTCCCGGTGAGCGCGTATCTGTTCCGCGAGAAGGGCGCCCGGATGGCGTCGTTCACGGTCTGCCTGATCGCTCTGTGCGCCGTTTCGGTCCTCGGCAAAAACCCGTCGTCCTTCGCCGAGATCCCGCGCCTCGTCATGACGAGGGAGCCGGAACCCTTCGGGCTGCTCGCGGTCCCGCTGATCGCTCTTTACTCCGGGTACCGCGGAAAACTCAAATTGAAATACTTTTTCTATATCTTCTATCCCGCGCACATGCTGATCATTTACGCGGTCTCGCTCATTCTGAAATAAGATCGAAAAAGACGACCTCGCGCGGGTTGTTGATCCTCGGGACGGGCGCTCCGTTTCCGGCTCCGCGGCCGACGAAGAGCCGTCCGCCGTCGTAAAATCCCGACGTGAACTTCGGGAAAAGGCCCTGACCGGGAGCGAGGACGCCGCGGCCGAAAAATCTCCACTGGCCGCCGTGCGCGTGGCCGGAAAGGGTGAGGTCGACGGGAAACTCTTTTACGAATCTGCCGTAATAATGAGGATAGTGGCAGAGCAGAAGCCGGAATCCTTCTTCCCGCGAGAAGCGGTCGAGGAAGGCGGTATCCGGACCGCCTTTTCGCGGGCTGAGCCCGCCGATAAATATTCCTTTAAACCGGACGATGGCGTCGTCGAGAGGGACGGCGCCCGTTTTTTCAATGTCCGCGGGCGTGACTCCCGATTCGAAGTCGTGATTGCCGAAAGCGACAAAGGTCGGAAAGAGTTCCGCCGACAGGCGGAGAAACTCAAGGCCGACCTCTTTCGTTTTTTTGCTGTGTGAAAAGTCGCCGCAGACGAGGACCGCGTCGGGCGATCCTTTTTTTATCGCTTCGATCACGGGTCCGTTCGGCGTGCAGTGAAGGTCCGAGACGAGGGCGAAACGGACGGGAGAGTCCACGGGCGCTTTTATCCTGTAAACCGGAGTCTCGAGCCGGGTCATCTTGAAACGTCCTTCGTCGCGACGACGGGGACTCCGGTGTCCGCCGCGTCGGGGACGATAACGTCGCCGATCTTCACGGGCAGGGAGGGTCTCGCCGCCTTGATATCGCCGACGACGTCGAAGATCGCGGATTTAGGCACCGCTCCCGCCGTCTTCACGGGGACGGGAACGCCGTCCGCCGATATCGCGGTCGAGGTGACCGTCCTTTTCGGCGCGGTGACCTCTTCCTCGGCGTATTTTTTGCCTATCGCGCACGTGTTGCCCGTGACGGAGACGGGGACGCCGCCCTCAAGTTCGACCGTAAGATCGCATCCCATGGGGCATCCGATGCAGATGAGTTTTACCGTTTCCATATCACACCCCCGCGATCGAGACCGTGACGGGACCCGTCACGCCCTCAAGGTCTTTTTTCTTCAGGATCACGTCCTCCATCTCGGAGGGAACGGTGATCCTCTTCTTTTTGGACAGGATCGTTCCGGCGTCCGAGGAAACGACGATCTGTGCCGATTTGTAAACGTCCCTGACGCGGAACCGCAGATGGATGAGATCGTCGCAGTTTGCGGCGTCGACGGTCGAGGGAACTGTGTATCTCACGCCCGCGCCGGGCACTATCTCGATCACGCCGTCCGCCGATTTATCAGCCGCACCGGACAGATATCTCGCGGCGGACGCGCCGGCTCTTTCCGCCTCCTCGGAGACGAAGTCGACGAGGTCGTGAACGTGCAGAACGTTTCCGCACGCGAAGACGCCCGGAACGTTCGTCTCGAGCCGGTCGTCGACGAACGGCCCGTTCGTGACCGGGTTGAGCTTCACGCCCGCGGTGAGTGACAGTTCGTTCTCGGGGATCAGCCCGCACGACAGAAGGAGCGTGTCGCACTCGACGTACTCCTCCGTCCCCGGGACGGGGACGCTGTTTCCGTCGACTTCGGCGACGGTGACGCCTTCAAGGCGCCTCTTTCCTTTGATATCGACGACGGTGTGGGAGAGCAGGAGCGGGATCCCGTAGTCGTCGAGGCATTGAACGATATTTCTCTTGAGTCCGCCCGAATAAGGCATCAGTTCGGCGACGAGTTTTACCTCGGCGCCCTCGAGCGTCATCCTTCTTGCCATGATCAGCCCGATGTCGCCCGAGCCGAGGATAACGACTTTTTTGCCCGGGATGAACCCGTCGCAGTTGACGAGCTTTTGAGCGGCGCCGGCGGTGTAGATCCCCTGCGGACGCGTCCCGGGGATGTTCAGCGCCCCGCGCGGCCGCTCGCGGCAGCCCATCGCGAGGATGACGGCGTCCGCCTCGATCACGTGAAGCCCTCGCGCGCGGCTGACGGCCGTGATCTTTTTGTCTTCCGAGATCGAGAGGACCATCGTCCCCGTCTCGTATCTTATGCCGAGTTCCTTTACCCGTTCGATATACCGCCCCGCGTACTCGGGGCCGGTGAGTTCTTCCTTGAACGTGTGAAGGCCGAATCCGTTGTGGATGCACTGGTTGAGGATGCCGCCGAGCTCCGTATCGCGCTCGAGAATGACCGTATCGCGGACGCCGGCTTCGTACGCGCCGACCGCCGCAGCCATTCCGGCGGGACCTCCGCCGATGATCGCAAGAGATACTTTCTCAGCCATTCTTCTTCACCTCCCCGTACGGGATACCGAGTTCCCTCGAGAGGATCGCGATGACGCGCGGCGAGCAGAAGCCCGCCTGACATCTGCCCATTCCCGCGCGGACGCGTCTTTTCACGCCGTCGAGCGTCGTCGCGCCGAGCGGACGCCTGATCGCGTCGAGGATCTCTCCCTCGCTGACGCCCTCGCAGCGGCAGATGATCTGACCGTAATCGGGGTTTTTCTTTATATATTCCGCGCGTTCCTCGTCGCTCATGTGAGACAGGCGCGGCACGCCGCGTCTTATCGGATCGAAATTACCGTTTTCTTCGAGCGACAGCGCGTCGCTCACCGTTTCCGCGACGGCCGCGCCGATCGCGGGAGCGGAGGAGAGTCCCGGGGACTCTATCGCCGCCGCCTCGAAAAAGCTTCTGATCTTTTCGTCCTCGCGGATGATGAAATCGCCCGTGTCGCCCGTCGCGCGCAGACCCGCGAACGAGGTGATGACGAGCTTGTACGGTATATTCTTCACGTTATGAGCGCTCATCTCTTTCAGCTTCGAGATGCCCGCGCCGGTCGTGGCGGTGTCCTCCGGGTCGTCGACCGCTTCCGCGGTCGGGCCGATCATCAGGTTCCCGTGGACGGTCGGCGTGACGAGAACGCCCTTGCCCTGCTTCGACGGCGTGCCGAAAACGGTGTGCGAGACGGTCCCGCCCGCGTTCTTGTCGAGCAGGAGATACTCGCCTCTTCTCGGCGTTATCGTATAGTCGGGCTCGGCGATCATCTCTCTGATCTTCGCGGAGAAAACGCCCGCGCAGTTGACGACGGCGCGCGCGGAATACTCCGTGCCGGACGCGGTCACGACGAATCCGTCTCCCTCGCGCCTGATCGCGGTGACCTCGCTGTTCAGTTTGAAGACGGCGCCGTTTTTCGCGGCGTTTTCGGCGAATCCGAGCGTCAGCTCAAACGGGCATACGATCCCCGAAGACGGGCAGAAAAGCGCGGAGGTAACGTCGTCCGTCAGTCCCGGCTCAAGGGCTCTCGCCTCGTCGCCGGAGAGGATACGGAGATCTTTTACTCCGTTTTTCTCCCCGCGGGCAAGCAGCTCCCTCACCGTTTCGTCCCCCTCGGCGGAGCGGCTGACGACGAGCGCGCCGATCCGCGAGAACGGAACGTCGAGTTCTTCTGATATGCGGTCCATCATCACGTTGCCCAGTACGTTGTATTTCGCCTTGAGCGTGCCGGGCTTCGCGTCGAACCCGCCGTGGATGATGGCGCTGTTCGCCTTGCTCGTGCCCTCGCCGACGTCGCTCTCGCGCTCGAGCACCAGAATGCGCGCGCGGCGGCGGGAGAGTTCCCGCGCGACGGCGCACCCGATCACGCCCGCGCCTATCACGGCGACGTCGAAGACTTCGGTTTTGTCTGTCATACGGTTATTTCCTCGCATTGAAAAAGTGCGGTTTCTTCACGTTTTATTATACACTATTTCCTGCCGAAAAAAAAGAGGAAAAACGCTCGCGGCGCGAAAAAACGGGGCGCTTTGCGCGGTTGACATCGGCGGGAGTCTGCTTTATAATAAACGGTGAAAAAAAGGACGGAAGGGGGCGATGGAAACGGACGGTAAAAGCGAGAGAAAAAGAGCCGCAGAGGCCGCGCTGCGCCGCATCTCGGCAGCGATCGTAAAGGGCCGTTTCGTCATCATCGCCGCCTTCGCTCTGGCGGCCGTTTTCTGCGTTTTTTCGGCGGGATGGGTCAACGTGAACGCGGAACTCACCTCGTATCTGCCCCCGTCGTTCGAGACTCGCCGGGGCCTTTCGATAATGGACGCGGAGTTTCCCGCGACGTTTTCAGCCGATTTTATGGTGAAAGACGTGACGAAAGAAGAAGCGAAGTCGATCGCCGACGCGATCGCCGGAACGGATCACGTTCTTGCCTCGGGCTTCGACGGGACCGACAAGACTTTCACCGACTCGTCCGCTCTCTTTTCCGTCGTTTTCGACGGACCCGAGGCGGACCCGGGCGTCGCCGCCGCCGTCCGCGCGGTCAGAGCCGCCGCGGAGGGCAGGGACCTTTACGAATATTCCGGACTGACGTCCGCGTATTCCGACACTCTCGCGCGCGAGATGATCCCGATCTTTGCGATCGCGGTCGCCGTCATCATAGGCGCGATCATATTCACTTCGCGCTCGTATTTCGAGATTGCGCTTTTCGCGGTCGTATTCACCGTCGCGGCCGTTCTCAATATGGGAACGAACTTTATTTTCGGAGAAATCGGCGCGATCACGAACTCCGTCGCCGTGATCCTCCAGCTCGCGCTTGCGATCGACTACGCGATAATACTCTCGCACCGGTATCAGGACGAGGCAAAGACGAAGGGATATGGCAAAGAAGCGCTGACCGAGGCGCTCTCGCGGTCGATCGTCGAGATATCCTCGTCGTGCCTGACGACGGTCGCGGGCCTTCTCGCCCTGACGCTTATGCAGTTCCGCCTCGGATACGATCTCGGCGTCGTTCTCGCGAAGGGTATACTCTGCAGCATGCTCACAGTTTTTCTGCTTATGCCCGCGCTCATTTCCCTGACCTCCCGCGCGATAGAGAAAACGCGCCATAAGTCGTTTGTCCCCGATGTCGGACGGTTGGCGCGCTTCCTTGCGAAACGCGGGATCGTCTTCGCCGTCATTTTCGCCGTTCTGCTCCCGCTCGCCGCGTTTTTCGCGTCGAGGGTCGATTATTCGTTCTCTAACAGCACCGTCGACCCGGTCGTCGGGACGAAAGCCGACGGGGGTTCCGTCATCGACTCCGTTTTCGGGTACAGAACGCCCGTCGCGATCCTCGTGCCGGGCGGGGATTATGAAAAAGAAAAGGATCTTGTCGACCTGATCGGGTCGACCGACGGCGTCAGGACGGTCGCCGGGCTGCCGAACGTCGGCGCAGACGGGATTTATCTCACCGACGCGGTGTCCGCGGACGAACTCGCCGCGCTCGCCGGCGTCGACACGGAACAGGCGCGGCAGCTGTTCTCCGTTTACGGCAGATCGAAAGGCGTATCGGGTTCGGACTTCAAAGCGCCGCTCTGCGATCTGCTCTCGTATTTCTTCCGTAACTTTGAGTTATCGGACGGCGACGGGCGGTTCGACGCTTCGCTGATCAAGTCCGCTCTCGCGCAGTTCAAAGGCGGGGAGCACGACCGGATCGTGCTGACCGTCTCGCTTCCCGTCGAGGGGGAGGAGAGCCTCGCGCTGATCGACGCGCTGCGCGGATACGGCGACTCCGTTTACGGAGAGGGGAAAACGGTCGTTATAGGCGATATCACGAGCGCGCGCGACCTTGAGTCGTCCTTCAGGAGCGACCGCGTTCTGATCGGGGCGCTCACCGTCCTGTTCGTTCTCGTCGTTTTGCTGTTCACCTTCAGATCGGTCGCGGGATCGGTCCTTCTCGTCGCCGTGATCCAGGGCAGTATCTGGCTCGGATTCGCCGTTTCGTATTTCACCGGCACGCGCGCCGCGTTCGTCACCGAGATGATAACGACGGCGGTGCAGATGGGCGCGACGATCGATTACGCCATCGTCCTGATGAACAGGTATCTCGCGAACCGCGAGTCCCTCCCGAAAAAAGACTCGATGGTCGCGGCGCTCCGTCAGAGCTTCCCGACCGTGCTTACGTCGGGCACGATAATGACCGTCGCCGGGCTTCTCATCGCTTTCGGGATCAGCGACGTCTACGTCGGCCACATCGGACTCGCCATCGGGCGCGGGGCGGCGATCTCCGCCCTGACCGTCCTGACCGTCCTGCCGCCTCTGCTCGTCCTGTTCGACCGGGCGATAATCGGGACGACGTTCTCGAAACGCAGAAACAGGTTCGTGAAATAAAAAAAGGACCGGGGATGTCCCCCGGCCCTTCGGGATAATTACTCGTTATCCTTTTTGATGATGTCTCTGATCTCGGAGAGGATCTCTTCCGCGGTCTCCTTCTTTTCTTCCTCTTCTTCCGCGGGCTCTTCTTTCTTGAATTTATCCTTCGCTTTGAGGATTATCTTCAGGAATATGAAGATGCACAGCGCGATGAGGATGAAGTCGATGATCGTCTGGATGAACGCGCCGTAGGTGAGAGCCGCCTCGGGAGTCACGACCTCGCCCGCCTCGTCAAGAACTGCGGGAGAGAAGACCCATTTCAGTTCGCTGACGTTGACGCCGCCGAACAGAAGACCGATGAGGGGCATGATGATGTCGTTCACGAAGCTCGTAACGATCTTACCGAACGCGCCGCCGATAACGACCGCGACGGCCATGTCGATGACGCTGCCTTTGGAGATGAATTCCTTGAATTCGGTTGCAAACTTTTTCATTTTCTGCTCCTTTCATAGATTATCCGGGATTTGAGATAATTCTAACATCTGACCCGGTCGTTGTCAATATTAAATTCAGGACGGAGGTACGCCATGATAATCGAACTCGGCGACTTTTTCTCATCTCAGAAGAGTTCATTTCCGCTCGATCTCTGCTTCTCGCCTGAGGACGGAGCGGACGCGACGGGTATGATCCCCGCGGATCTGAAAATTAAAGAGAACGGAATCGTTCTCAAAGGCGAGATCAGGAGCGTAGGGGACTATCTGTCCCTCGTCTCTGCCGTCACGGTGAAGTACGGCGCGCTCTGCGATCGGTGTCTGGAGCCGTTCGACGCGGAGATGACGTTCGGATTCGACCGTCAGATCGTCGCCTCGCAGAAGAGAGGCGACGCGCGTGAGGACGAAGAGGAGGAGCCGCTCGCGGTCGAGGAGGGAAAGATCGACCTCACGGAGCCGCTTTCCGAGGCGATCGCGCTCGAGGCGCCGACCGTTCATCTTTGCCGCGAGGATTGTCCGGGACTTTGCCCGACGTGTGGAAAAAAGCGGGACGATCCGACATGCAAATGCTCCGAAAAAAAAGAAATCGATCCGAGATTCGAGATTTTGAAAAAATTACTTGATAATTCTTCCGAAGTGTAGTATAATAATCTGTACTCGCGTAAAAATGCGTAAAAAATGTATTGTGATATATATGGTAGGAGGTGTAGATCATGGCAGTACCGAAGGGTAAGGTATCGAAGGCCCGCAGAGATAAAAGACGTTCCAGCGTTTGGAAACTGGGTCTTCCCGGTATGGTAAAATGCTCTCATTGCGGAGAGTACAATCTCGCGCACCGCGTTTGCAAGGCTTGCGGATGGTACAACGGAGAGCAGATCATCAACAAGGAAGAGGCGTAAGACAAGTTATGCCCGGACCGTGGCGTCGGCACACGACGCGGCGGTCTGTTTTTTTGGGAAAGAAGGTGAGCTGATGAAATATACACCGGAATCGGGCAAAAGCAAGGTATCGGTCGCTGCGGTGCTCCTTCTCGTCGCGGCGGCGATCACTTTCATGATCCCGAATATACCCTCCGTTTCGGCGGCGGTCCCGTCCGGCGTCGTCCAGTTCGTCGCTCTTCTCATCGCCGTCGCGGGGATCTTTATCCTCGTGCGGTTCAGATTCGTCACGTTCACGTACGTGCTCGACTTTCGCTCCGACGGGACGGACCCCGACGCGGTCCGCGCGTATGCGGGCGAGGCCGATATATCGCGGATCCCGCGCGATCTGCTCGACTTTACCGTCTTCAAGAAGCAGGGGCAGAGACAGCCGGTCGCCGAATGCATCCTCGGCGCCGACGAACTCGAGGCCGTGAAGGAATTCCCGGGCCGCCGCGGGATCGTCCGCGAGATGCGGCGCGAATACGGAGCCGTTTCATATTTCGACTACACCGCGTCCCCGAGGCCGGAGTCCGTGACCGTTCTCATCTTCTCCGAACCGGACAAAAAGATCGCCGTGGCAATAGAGTGCGACGAAAAAATGAGGGACGCGCTGATCTCACTTTCTTCGGGAGGTGTCTCTTGAACGTTTTCAAAAAGGTCCTGAAATACTTTTTCATATCGGTCATCGCGATTTTGAACGCGGTCATAATCTTCCGCGTCGCCCTGACGCTCAACAAGAACGAGCTCAAGGCGATCGAGCCGACCGACGCGCTCTGCGCCGCGTACGCGCAGGACGCGGACCTTGAGGTCCTCACGAACAAACTTGTGAACGAACTGTCGACGAACAGGGCGTTCACCGCATACTCGTTCTGCTACGTGCCCGACGCCGGCGAGATCCAGATCACGGTCAGGATCAACAAGGGCGAGTACAAAAAAGTCTCGCTTCCCGACGGCGGGGAGTTCGCTTTCTCCCTGCGCGACTCGGAGACCGACGAGCTGACGGCGGGCGAGATCCTCTCCGTCAAGGACTGGATGATGTACCGTTATTTCAGGGTGTCGTTCCCGTGCGGGAAGCTGAAGGACGGGGTCAGTTACGGTATGCTTCTCATCGCGAACGGCGAGGCGGAGGACGAGATGATCGTCCACCACAAGGATCAGGAATTCTCGACCCGGTCGCTCACGTCGGGCGAGCGGAGAGCGCTTTCACAGAATTGAGGAAATATGAGACAGATAAAAGGCCGTGAGTTTTCGGAGGAACGCGCTCTTTTCGGCGCGAAGGACGTCGTCGTATCGGAGTGTGTAATTAAGACGGGAGAGTCGCCGTTCAAGCATTCGGAAGGTATCACTTTCGAGGATTCGACGGTCAGCTCGAAATATCCGTTCTGGTATTCGGAAAACATACGGGTAAACGGATGCGTCTTCGAGCCCGGCGCCCGCGCCGGGATATGGTATTCAAAGGACGTCTTTATCGGAAACACGAAGATCCTTTCCCCGAAAATGTTCCGCAGATGCGAAGACGTCGAACTCGACGGCGTCGCGATCCCCGACGCCGGGGAGACCTTCTGGCAGTGCTCCGGTATAAAGCTGCGCGGCTTTAAAGCGGCGGGGGCCGACTATATTTTTATGAACTCGTCGGGTATAGATATCGACGGGATGACCCTTGACGGAAAATACGCCTTCGACGGCGCCTCGGACGTCGTTGTAAGGAACGCGAAGATCGAAACGAAAGACGCATTCTGGAATTCGAAGAACGTCACGGTGTACGACTCGACGATATCGAGCGAGTACATCGGATGGAACTCCGAGAATATCACTTTCGTCCGCTGTACGATAGAGAGTTTGCAGGGCTTCTGTTACATAAACGGGCTGAAGCTCGTCGACTGCCGCCTGCCCGGAACGACGCTCGCTTTCGAGTATTCTACCGTCGACGCGGAGGTGAACGGCGGGATCGTGAGCGTTCTCGACCCGGCGGGGGGCGTGATAAAGGCCGACTCGATAGGAACGCTGACCGTTCGCGACAGATTTGTAGACCCGGACGCGACGCGGATAGACGCTCCCGTTGAAAGAATTTCGGAAGAGCCCGAGTTCTGATATAAATAAAGGAGGAGACGGCATGAGTTACGATTTCGATTCCGTGATCGAGAGAAGAGGGACCGATTCGATAAAGTGGAACGTCGGAGAGGGAGAACTCCCGATGTGGGTAGCCGACATGGATTTCAAAACGGCTCCCGAGATAACGGAGGCGATCCTCTACCGCGCCGAGCACGGGGTCTACGGCTACACCGAAGTCCCCGATATCTGGTACGACTCGTACGTCGGATGGTGGGAGCTCCGCCACGATTTCACGATGAAAAAAGAGTGGCTCGCTTTTTGCACCGGCGTCGTCCCGGCGATCTCGTCGGCGATAAGAAAACTGACGACACCGGGCGAGAACGTGCTGATCCAGACGCCGGTCTACAACGTTTTCTTCAACTCGATCCTCAACAACGGATGCCGCGTCGCAGAGAACCCGCTGATTTATGAGAACGGCGAATACCGGATGGATTTCGACGATCTTGAGAAAAAACTCGCCGACCCGCAGACGACGGTGATGCTCCTCTGCAACCCGCACAACCCGGTCGGCAGGATATGGGACAAAAAGACGCTCGCGACCGTCGGCAAGATGGCGTCGCGGTGCGGCGTCACGGTGATCTCCGACGAGATCCACTGCGATCTGACGACGCCGGGGGTCGATTACGTCCCGTTCGCGTCCGCGTCCGACATCTGCCGCGAGATAAGCATCACGTGCCTCGCCCCGACGAAGGCGTTCAACCTAGCGGGGCTTCAGACGGCTGCCGTTTCCGTTCCCGACGAACGGCTCCGCCACAAGGTGAAAAGAGCGCTCAACACCGACGAGGTCGCCGAACCCGGCGCGTTCGCCGTTCCCGCGGCGGTCGCCGCTTTCCAGCGCGGCGCGGGGTGGCTCGACGAGCTGAGGACGTATCTTTACGGGAACAGACAGACGGCGGTGGATTTCATCCGCGCGCGGATCCCGACGCTTTCTCCGGTCGACGGAGACGCGACGTATCTGCTCTGGGTAAACGTCGCGGGAACGGGCCTCTCCGGCAAGCAGTTCTCGACCGCGCTGAGAGAGCACACGGGTCTGTTCGTCACCCCGGGCGCCGCGTACGGCACGCCCGGCCGCGACTTCTTCCGCCTCAACTTCGCCTGTCCGCGCTCCGTCCTTCAGGACGGCCTCGACAGGCTCGAGAAGTTTGCGAATTCGATAAATGAATAATGCGTCGAAGAGGCGCAATTAACGACTCCCGTGACAAATCGTCACGGGAGTCGTTTTTATATAAGGTATAAGGTGCTGTCATTGGAATGTAGATACGGAATTTCATTCACGGAGGCATCAAAGGGATGCCTCCCTACGGGCTGTGTTGATTAAGAAACCGCCTATCCCGTAGGGAGCGATCCCTAGTGTTTCACGGAACGTGGAACACGATGATCGCTCCGCACCTTAGATCCTGCGCCGTGAGGCGCATTAAAATAAATTATTGCAGCATTCCCAGTATTTCCGTATATTCCGGTTTTGCTTTAAATACGTCTGACAGCGGATAGTGTTCCGTCATCAATTCAAACATACGCTCGCGCATGTTCATTTTTTTGAAGCGTTCTTCCCGTTCGTAATAAAGAGCGATTCTTTCGTATTCGGGCAGATTGTCAAATGATACCGATTGCTCGGCTGCAAGTCGAAGATAATGAATTGCCTTTTCATCATCTCCGATTTCGGCGTACAAATGACCTAAATGACCGTAATTATAGATCAAATGAATTCTGTTTTTAGACGGGTGGGTTTCGTTATCGGCCATCCGGAAGATACCGTTCAAATGTTTAATAACCTCTATCTTATATTCGGGGGTGAAGTTTTTATCATAATAGCAATAGCTGATTATCTCATTCTGCAGAAGGTATGACAATTCTTCAATGGCGCGCTGCCTGTTTTCATACCACTTTGAAGAGTCGAAGTTTTTCGGGTCAAAGTCAAGTTCGGGCAGAACGTATTCTTTTGAATCGCTCATGGACGGTAAACTGTCAGCGATTGTTTTTGCCTGTTGTAAGTATTCTTTATCGAATTCGAGACGTTGATACTTACGCATAAGGTGTTCGATCATCAAACGTTTTGATCGGATTCGGATCGCATCTACCGTACAGAAATTTTGGATTCTTTCATAAGTTGAAACGATCTGACTTGAGATCCGGTCGAGATTCGACTTTGATTCTCCGCTTTCTGCGATCTGCAGCAATTCCATATACCGAATGAGGATAGAGTATTCGTTAGGGAAATCTTTTACGGCTTTTCCGTATTCGCTCAGAACAGAACGAGCGTCCTTAAGATTCATATTGTCAAACATATCGACGTATTTTTTTATTCTTTCTTCGGTACGGGATTTGTCGACCCCTAGTAAAACGTCGACGGAAACCGAGAAAAATGAAGAAATAACGGGAAGCATCGCAATATCCGGATAACTCTCGCCGCGCTCCCATTTACTTATCGTTTGAAAAGAGACGCCCAGAGCTTCTGCAAGCGCTTCCTGTGTCAGATCCTTTTCTTTGCGCAGACGTTTAACGTTTTCACTAAAGTAAATATTCATATGACATTCTCCGTTTTCTAAAAATGGCGGCGATATCGTCTAATCAAATCATACCTTATTATCAGTCGGAATACAATAACTTTACCGTAGATACAGTTCTCCCAACAGTAGAATTATTCGCTTCTTATATGAATTCAGCCCCGCGGCTTTTCAGTCGCGGGGCTGACGGGTTTCAGCGGATATTTCTATTATTCTCCGATTATCATTATCTGGACCGTGCGGGTACGGCCGCGGGTCTGGTCCCAGTCGATGAAGTGGACGCGGCCGAACTCTCCGAGGTCGGCGGCTCCGTCGTCGATCACGACGGTGACGCTCCTGCCGATTATCGACGAGCGCAGATGCGCGTCGGTGTTGTGGCAACCGAAATTGTCCTCGCCGTGTTCCTCGGCGAAATCGAGCGCCTTCTGACCCGGATGCAGATACATCCCCTCGGTCCTGCACGTCGGGATCCATTCCTCGAACACGTTCACGAGGTCCTGCTGGAGCGTTTCGAGTCCGGTCATCGACTTGTCGAACGCGCACTCCTGCGTTATCACGGAGCAGGTCGTGTGATGGGAATAAACGACGACGATGCCGTCCCTGATCTTCGATTCGGCGACCGCCTCTTTGACCTGATCGGTGATATCGTGGAAGCTCACCGCGCGGTGATTCGATTCGACCTTGAAAGATTTCTTGAATACCATATCTTACTCCTTTTTAAGATCGTCCGCGGCGCGCCTCGTCGCGGCTATCATTTCGTCTATCATTGAGAGAGGATCGGCGGCGTTCATTATGCCCGAAGCGGCGCCCGCCGCCTCGCTGCCCGCCATGATGAAGTCGTAGACCTGATCGCCGCTGGTGATCCCCGCCGCCTGTTCGACGAGGATGTCGGGATAGATCTCCTTGATGACTCTGATCGAATCCTTCACGTAGTCCATCGGCGAGACTCCGTTGCCGCCGCCTATTATCGCGGACGGCTCGGGGTTGATTATATCCGGGTGCAGCTGAGCGATCGCCTTCGCCTCTTCGAGCGTGTCGGCGCACGCGAAGACGAGGAAGTCGAGCTCTCGCGCGCGGTCGATCGTCTTTTTCATCTGCGGCAGGCTCATCGGCTTTTCGCAGTGGTTGATGACGACGCCCTGCGCGCCCGCCGCCTTCAGCGCCTCCGGCAGGATATCCGCCATGCCGCGCCCCGGGCGGAGCACGTCCATATACGGCGCGAGGACGATCAGGTGCTTCGTGTTCTCGACCACGCGGCGTATCTCCACCGCGGGGGTGATGAACAGCACGTCGATATCGTATTTCTCGGCGGCGCGGTCCGCCGCTTTGGCGTACTCGAGCACCGTATCGCCGTAAATATAGTTTTTCGTTCCTATTTCAAAATAGGGAGTCCTTATCTTCGGTTTCATCAGGCCTTGCCTCCTACTTTTACGACTTTGAATCCCATTATCCTGCCGAACGCAGCGAGTGCGTCCGATTCTTTCCCGTATACCATCGCGGAGTGGTGGGTGCCTCCGGCGAGTGAGTATTCCTTCAGAAATTCCGGCAGCGGCAGAGTCGGTTTCATCCAGCCCTGAACGCCCGCGGAATACGCGCCGGTCCGCGACCCGAGATCTTCGATCCGGACTTCCGACAGGATGAGCGAGAATCCGTCCTCCGTAGGCGCGAGGTTAACGAGGACCGCGTCGCCTTTTCTGAAGCATCCGCCGAGCGCGACCGTGTCGCCGCACGAGTTGTAGTCAAACTCACTGTCGACGATCGTCGGGGCCCACTCCGACAGGCGCGGGTTCATCTCGCCCATGTGGGAAAGAAGTATCACGTTTTCAGCCCAGTCGGGGCAGAACATCTCGCAGAACGTCGTATCGGGAAAAATCCTGAGCAGCGACGCGACGAGTCCGGCGGTGAGGTTGTCACCCTCGCCCGCGTAGCCGAGCCCGCGCTCCATCACCTTGCAGCATTCGACGAACGGCATTTTCGGCAGACCCGACTCGTCCGCGTGGAGGAAGTTCACGGTCACGCCGTCAAGGCGCTCCGCCTCCATCCATTTGCGGACCGCAAGCCCCGTCTTCGCCGCCAGTCTGTAGTTCTCCTCGTTCTTAACGCGGACGTCGTAATTCGCCCTGTCGTATTCGATATCGGCGTCGATCTCGGCGTCCGTCACCTCGGAAAGATACTTTTCTGCGTCCGCCGCCGTCATCCTGACGGTCTTCGCGCCGATCGCGCTCTCGTATTCTTCGTCCGTTATGCGGAAATCGCCCATCCCCTCGAATTCGCCGCCGACCATGCCGATGCGCGCCTCGCGGAACGATTTCGCGGCGTACGCGGCGCGGATAGCGCCGCACAGCTCGTCGAGGACCGGGGAATTGTCCACGTGGCCGACGCAGAGTTCGTAACGGATCCTGTTTCTCTTCAGGATATTGCACATGTCCTGAACGCCGTGGATGCCGTGGTTGTCCATGATACGGTCTTCCGTCTCGGCGAACTTCAGCAGTTCGAGATCGGGCGTCGTGTCGAAGACGATGATCGGCGCCTTCAGGCTTTTCAGCGCTTCCGCCGCCTCGAGCGACGGCGAGTAGGCGAGGTGCTGCGTTATCACCGCACATATCTCGGGATCCGCGTTGAATTTCGCGGCGGCACGGTCGAACTCCGCCCTGATACGGCAGACCTCGTCCGCGGGGACGACTTCGAATCCGCGCTCCTCGATCATCCCGATGAGCTTGTTCATGTAGCGGACGACGGGGTCACGCCATTTTTCGTTGCTGTCGTCGTACAGTTTGATGTACAGCGGCAGATATCCCACTTTGATCTTTTTCATAATATTATTCTCCGTATATCGAGCGCCTTGCGCAGTCGATCAGTTTTTTCGCGTTTCCGTACATCATGGCGGACACGTCCTCGCGGGAGCATCCTAGAGTTTCGCACGCCCGCTTGAAGGCGAGCAGTTCCTCGTAGACGAAGAACGTTATCTTGTCGGCCTCTTCGGGGCTCACCTCGCGCAGATGTCTGTCCTGAGACGGGTCTCCGTAAAGGCCCGGCGGGACGAGGTTTATATACGTGCCGCCCTCCTCGATACGGTGCGTCCTCATTCTGAGGATCGGCATATCCGTGCCGTACATAACGTGTTCCGGGCCCGCGTTCCTGATGACTTCGGTTATCGCGTACTCGCAGCAGTTCGCCGTGAAATCGTACATCAGATCGGGAGCGCGATTCAGGTAATCGGTGAACGCGTTTCCGACGTCTTCCTTCACGTAGGCGCGTCCGATATGGGCGATTATCAGCCGTACGTTCGGGAACAGTTCCTTGATCTCGAGTATCTGCTCGAGATTGACGGGGTCTCTGAGCCGCCCGTCGCGCGGGATGTGGAGCATCACGATCGCGCCGAGCTCGTCCATCCGTTTCAGCTGTTCCTTCGGGAAAAAGTCGAAGATGCGTATCTCTTTTTCGGGTATGTAGGCGGGCGCGAGATCGAGATACGATTTAAGACCGAGGAAGCCGCCTTTTCGTATCATCCGCTCGACCTCGTCCGGGCTCTGGGTCGGATGGCTGTAGTAAAGCGCCGGCCAGCCCGTTTTCTTTGACGCTTCGGCGACGTAGTCGTTGTTCGCCGCGCCGCTCTTTATATCCCAGACCTCGTTCGTGAACATCAGGGCGGATACGTCCTTGTCCGGGAACAGAAGACGGTACGTCTCGCGGAGATCCTCGATACTGTTGTCCTTCGC
>JAEEGL013817405.1_pt1 | contig 17413 bp, 12 predicted proteins | sample 9134231 | NCBI WGS metagenome assembly JAEEGL01 (sample SAMN16246548, study PRJNA631951) | gut metagenome | biome: gut microbiome; feature: rumen; material: fiber-attached | host: Bos | place: Iran: Karaj | collected 2018-10
CTTTTGCGGTGGCGTGAATTGAGATGAACCTGTTGCCGATTTCCATGAAGGCGTCTTCAGTCGAGTAACGATGGACGCCCGCCTCTTTGAAGATTCCAGAGAGCAGCGCGGCGTTAAGGCATGGAAGCGCGCAATAGACGCTCGTCCAGTCGTCGAACTTCTTGACGCCCACGGCTGGTTTGCCGTCCTTTGCATAGTTTCCGAGAATGGCCGCCTTTTCGTCTGCGATCTCGAAAGTCGGATCGAGGACGATTTTCCGCGGGTCGTATTCATACGAGCGCGGCGTGAGTGATGTATTGTTTATGGAGGCGAATGCAGGCATGTCGGAGGAGAGATTCACGGCGAGGGCGTCCTGTTGTAGTTCGCCGTCGCGAGCCTTCAGGCTGAATCCTGTCATTTGGGAGACGAGTTCGGCGTCAAGCCCCTTGTCGCGGTCGATTATGGCTGGCGCGTACAGCCAAACCACCGTCTTGCCGTCCCGTTTCACCGAGCGTTCAATCCTTTCGCGCTGCTCGGCGGTGAGATAGAACGCATCCATGACAATGACCACTTTGTACTGCCTTGCACTCTCCTCGTTCAAATCTGAAAGGCTATTCATCTCGAATGGAACGCCCATGAGCGACAGTTGTCTATATATTGTATTATATTGTATGCTCGCAAGGATTGGGTCGCCATTCATGACGTCCATTGTGGCGATGTCCCTGTCCTCAAAGAAGAGGCCTACTTCCGCGACAGATTTATATGGATATTTGTATGTCGCCTTGCGTATGGCGTGGCACTCCTTCAACAGTCTGAGAAGACCTTCCTCCGCATACCAACCGACGGACAGGCGGCCCTTGTGGCCTATCGGAAAGCCAACCCACCAGCAGGCGTGGTCATGCGCGATGCTCTTTCCGAAATCGCGGGCGATAATATTATGGTTCTCACGCTCGGAGTAGAGGTGGCCAGCGGCGTATGAAAGATCGGTGAAGAAGGTCCTGATGTCGTACTCCTCCAAAAATAATTTGCCGTGTCTGCGGAGCGAGTCGTATGCGAATATGGAAACGACTGGCGTTCCCTCGTTGACGCCAGCATAGCCTTGAATTGCGGCGATGTAGTCTATATTCTTGTCAGGCAGAATCTTCTCGACTGCATTATAGGCGATGTGATGCCCCTTTCCGATGGCTCCAGTGCAGTGGTTCATGCCAACATTGTAGAAGCCCCAGAGCCCGCAGATCCAGTTGCCGCCGCTTGCCTCTTTGATTGTCTTTGCGAAGCGGCTTGCGCAGTTGGCGACGGCGTCCGCCTGGAATTCCCAGAAGTCCATCGCCATGCGTCCCTTCGCAGGGTCGCGGAAAGAGGCTGTGTCCTTTCTGCGCAGTTCGTCCAGTTCTAGCTTGAGATTCTCAAACATCGCCTCTGGCCGCTTCCACGCCTTCCGCAGAGCCTCTATGTCGCCTTTGTATTTCTCGCGCAGCCAATTGCGGAACGCGGCAATCGCCACAGGCGAGAAGTCACCAAAAATCAGTTCCTCCCGCTTGGTGTTTGCGCCGTTCAGCGATGCGCCCCAGTAGTACGTCTCTGGCCCCTCGCCGATTCCGAAATGGAAGCCGATGACGTGCCCTGCGTATTTGCTTTTAATGATGTGTGCGATGACGTCGCGGAGGCCGCGCTCTCCGTCCTCTATGTATTTCTGGGAGGAGAAGGAGTGGCAGAGGCTGTAGCCGTTCGGGAGGATGGTAGTATCGTCCTTGTATGTGCTGCTCCATTCCGCATTTGGCGTAATTGTAATGCCGACAATGACATACACGTTCTGGTTCTGCCTGAGCAGGAAGTCCATACGCTGGTCGAGGATGTCGAGGCTTTTCTTCAGTTGCGCCTTTCGCGTCTCTGGATTCGGTGACCAGAAGTCCGCGCCAAACATGAGCCTCTGGATTTCCGCGCCTGAGCGCGACTGCCAGCCAGAGGTGTTCAGCGTGTCGGGATCGCCCGCCTCCGTCATGATGAACGGACATTCCATCTTGCCGTTCACAAACAGTTTCGATGCGCCATCAACCGTCTTTATCTCCGCTTTTGAAACTTTTGATTTGTATGGACGGCGTTTTGCAAACTTTCGTATGTCAATGCCTTTGAATGACTTAGGCATGACTGGATTCAGTATGGCACTATCTGAAATCGCCTCCAGCCTGACTGGAAGGACGCCGTCAGGCGCCCAGTTGGGGATGTTAAACTCGCTCTCTATCGTGTAGTCCGCGCCTGTCTTCCACTGCGACGTCGGGACTTGTGGTTTCAATTCAAGAGTGGCGACACTGTAGTCGCAGTTCTGCCCCTTTCCGACATCGCCTATCACAGCCTTGAAGCCAAAATCCGAATCAAGCGTCTTCTCAGTTTGAAGCGTGAAGGAGAGTTTGACGTATTCACCGACGCGAATGCTCTTCTTTCCATCCACTTTGCTTACGCGCAGTGGCTCGACGCCGTTGCTGATGTATTTGAACGCGACTCCCGTCTTCGCCCTTCCGCTCGCCCTCGCAGGAACGAATCCATCGACCTTAAGTTCCTTCTCCCAACCTGCCACTTCTTTTTGAGAGGCAAGCACGGAACTATCTGAGATTATGCGAGTTATGTTGTCGGCATCGTCAATGAGCGTCAACTCGAAAAGGACGCCTTCGCCTCCGCCGAACTCCTGCGCCTTGATGGCAAGGAGATTCATCCCGTCGCGCAGGAGCGGTTTGACGTCGTAAAAGCATGTCGGGATGCCGCCTGTTCCGACGTAGTTGCCGTTGACATGCAGGAAGAAGACATCGTCCGTCGAAATCTGCATGAAGGCGGTCTTGATTTTGGCGACGGATGGTATGTCGAACGTGCGCCTGAAATAGCGCGTAACATTCGACACATCTGGTTCTGGATACCAAATATAGTTGCCCTTCCAGTCTGGATTCTTCAATGTATATGAATGGGCAGTTCCGATGACTTTCAAGTCTGAAATTTGCAGGACGCCAGATTTCGTCCGTCCAAATGACAGCCGCAGCGACGTCACCTTCGCATTCTGCATTACCTTAATCGTTCCAGAATCATTCATGGACAGATCACCCATGACACTTGTGCCGTGTCCGCCTGGTCCATTTGCGAACATGTAATTCGGCGTGTGCTCCGCGTCTGTGTATGTGACATGTATTGATTCCACCGAAACAGGCTGCGGCCACCGTATCTCAAGCCACCAACGTGCCTCATTTGGCGCACTCTCGTAGAAAGTATCCGACTTCCCGTCGCAGACGTTCTCGACCCTATGCTGCACATTGCGCGACTGCGACGACGGCAATATAACCGCTTTGTACTCTGGCGCGAGTATGTCCGTGGCGCCAAACACCACTGACACAGTAAACATAATCAACGCCATGATTGCTGTTTTTACGCTCATCTGAACTCCTTCTGCAAATTACGTCTATTAAACTCCTTCGGTTATTACGTCTGGATAATAGACGGAATTGCGGCTTCTTCATTACAGTCATTTTACTAATTTTTATTAAGTGATGCTGCAAAACTCCGTTTTTCTTTACTTTATTTAAAGAGACACAGAAATCAACCGCGACACACGCATTTCATCACATAAATGCGCTGCTCCAACATTTTCGCCAAAAAATCTTGTAATCTTTTTTAATCTATTTATATTATCTTATTATTTTTTCAAATCAACCAGAAAAAGGAAAAATTACAATGGCAGACAAAAAGGAAATTTACGCAGATGGCATCGGCCAGATTCATTTCGCGGGCGGTATGATTCGTTTCGACCTCGTGACGCTCCAGCCAACCGAAGAGGGCAAGGCCCCTGCTCCTGAATCGCACACACGTCTCATCATGCCGCCGCAAGGCTTCCTCGCGGCATTCAACTCCATGCAGCAGCTCATCGACAAACTCGTCGAAGCTGGTGTGTTGAAGAAGAACGATAACGCCAAATAATAGCAAAAGGAGCATATATGCCGGATTTCACCATAAACCCAAACTTTGGCGCAACAGCAGGAAACTTCAGCATAAACGCTAATGCACCCGCAACTCCCGCCGCCACAGCTCCAGCCCCAATAAAAAGCACGGGCGATCCAGACCTCGCGCCAGGGCAAAAACGTCCAGAAGGCGCACAAAAGTCAATCTATGGTGAAATCCCGCAAATCCCTGTCCTGGAAGCAGTTGATGGCATCAAGTTCGACTTCAACCACGGCATCCGTATCCTCTTCCCCAGAAATGACAAGACTTACCATGTCACTTTCATGGACATTGACACAGGCGTCATCCTCTACAGCAATGACACCGTGCCAGGAGCTTTCATAACCTCCGTCAAAAAGTTCTACATCAAGTTCAGACTCATCATTCACGAGAAGGGCAACCAAAAGCCTATCTTCCAACATGATATGGATCTGACCGACAAGGAGGTCATGGTTCAACTCCCAGTAGGCACCATCGGTGACTCAATCGGATGGTTCTCATACGTTGAACGCTTCCAACTCAAGCACAAGTGCAAACTCATCTGCGTCATGACTCCATGGATCGCTTCTCTCGTCAAGGACCAGTACCCAAACATCACATTCATCGCCCCAGAGGACACTGTAAAATTCCGCCCATACGCATCATACTACATGGGACTCTTCTTCAGAGGCGACGTCGATAACCAACCTATCGACTTCCGCTATATCGGTCTCCACCGCACCGCTGGCTACATTCTTGGACTTGATGGCGACGACCTCAACGACCTTCCACCACGTTTCAACCTCTCCGCACCACGCAAAATCCAAGAGAAATACGTCTGCATCGCGGCACAGTCTTCATCGCAGGCAAAGTACTGGAATAACCCGTTCGGATGGCTGACAGTTGTCAAGTTCCTCAAGGACAACGGCTACCGCGTCCTTTGCATCGACAAGGAGAAGGTCCACGGCACAGGACTCCACTGGAACTACATCCCATACGGTGCTGAAGACTTCACGGGCGACATTCCGCTTCAAGAGCGAGTCAATCTCATAAAGGACGCCGACTTCTTCATCGGTCTCTCCAGCGGTCTCTCATGGGTCGCATGGGGCTGCAATGTGCCAATCGTCATGATTTCAGGCTTCACTCACCCCACCAACGAATTCCACACACCATATCGCATCATCAACTACCATACATGCCACTCCTGCTGGAACGACATGCGCGAGAATTTCGACCACTACGACTTCCTCTGGTGCCCACGCCATAAAGGCGACGACCGCCAATTTGAGTGCACTCGCCTTATATCGCCTGAGCAGGTCATCGCGACAATCAAGAAAATCCCGACATTCAAGCCAGCAGAAAACAAATAGGCTTGATAATCAAGACAGTTTCAAATGATTGGCATAATTAAGTGCGTGGTCACTCACCGCGCACTTTTATTACGCCAAATATTATCTTTAGCCTCGTAGATTTTACCGTCCGACCACGATGGTTTCTACACCGAAGGCCTCGCCTATCTTCTTGAGTTCATCCGCATGATGTCCAATTCCGAGAGCGAAGTGGTGTGTCGGTCCTGCCATACACCAATCGTGCATGAACTGACGCATCCCCTGCGGGAATTTCGCATGCGTGTTGGTGTTTCCCGTCGGCGGAATGTCGCCAGCGACGGATTCTCCCTCGGCGATGACAAATTTGAACTTGCCTTGCGCATTCACAGAGCAACTCATAATAGTAATTGGTCCAGTCTTTATGCTGAACTCAACGCTTGCACCTTTTCCAGGCTTGCCATGATATTTTTTGAGTGAGCGGATGACTGGTTGACGACCAGTGATGTTTATATGGTGCGGACCATCGTGCCCCAGAAGTATTGAGTCATCCGTGAAATCCATCGGATGGAATTCCGCGAATGAGCCGCCGATTTCCAGACGGTCCATCAGGAGCATCGCAATGCAGGTCTTGACATCGAATTCGCCGCACATCGGGAATCCCGCGCTGGTCAAAAGCGAGTTGCCGACGATGAAATTGGTGACAACTTTGCGTGTGAGCGTCTCCTCGTTCCCTTCGTAGTAGTAGGCAAATCCGTCAAGGTTCTTCTTGGCGATAAAGCGTTCGAGGGCGACTGCATCGCGAGCCGCAGTCATAAGGTCATCGTCTGTGAGTTTTGTGGTGAGCGGATCGGAAACAGGATTTGGCGTCTCGAAGACAGAAAGGATTCTCCTGCTCATCGCCGCGACCTCTGGCTCGTCCTCGCGGACGTTCTCGAAGATGCGGACAATCTCATCCGCCTCGCATTGAACGACGTGCGCACCGAAGGCGGCGGTGACGGCGGTCGGATCCGTCTGCATGTCAAGCATCGCCTCAAGGACATGCCCCATCTGCCCAAGACGCGCATGGCGCAGGTCATGGATGGCGTGGGAGATTCGACACCACTTGGCGAGCTGCTCGTCCGCGACAGGATCATTCTCAAGCATGCCGATGATGACATCGGCCACAGGATGTCCCATGCGGATGGCGACTCCCGTGAACTCTGGAACAGAGCAGATGTCGTCATTGCAGAGCTGCATAAAGGTTGTGCCATGCGCGTAGTCCATTTGTCTAAGTGGCTGCAAGGCAACAAGAACCACAGGGCATTTGACAGCGCGAACTATCATCCCAAATGTCGAGCTTGTCGCATATGTCACCATATCGACAAAAAGCACATCGGGGTCGGACGCCAATATCTTCGGAAGCGCGGCTGCTGCAGCTGACGCATTATCCACCATGCCAACATCCGTCACATCGACATTGTTCGCAATGAGCCGCGCCTTAAGCATGGCCGACTTCCTGTTCATCTCGTCCAGCAGACCGTCAAACTGCTTCCAATAAGTGTCAAGCCCCACAGACATCAAAACCGCGTTCGATGTCAGTTTTTTGCGGCGTTCAATAATCATTTGTGATTCTCTCCTTTTTATTCACGCTCTATGCATCAGAACCGCAGTTTCAGGACGCATCCTGTGCTGGTGTTGAATGTATTGCAGTGGACACGTTCCTTCCATCCTTCGCGGACATCATGGTCAAGGGCCCATCCAGCGGCGAGATAAGGGCCGAGGGAACAGTGCTCGTTGAATTTATAGTCCACTCCAATTGTATAAATCAGGGAATGGACTCCTGTCTTGTAGGAATCACCGAGCGGATTCCCCTGGCGTTTGTAAGTCCGTGCGCGCTTCCAACCGCCTGGACACGCCACGCCGTTCATCTTCGCGCTGCCGAACCACACGTCCGCTGAGTTGTAAAGCCTCCATTTAGGCGACAGATTGAAACTCTTTGAGAGCCTGAAACGGAAGGAGTTCCTGTCAACCTTGGTGGTGTAGCGCCATTGAAGTTCCGTATGTATATAGGAATTGGTACTGATGAAAAGGCGCAAATCCTCCGCGTCGCCGTTTGGGTTGCCGCACTCGTCATAGTAGTTGTAGCGCAATGTGAGTTTTACCGATTTGACCACGGGCCAGTCGCCGCCAAAGCGATAGCCATAGCCGAAATAGTAGTCCCACTCTATAGGCTCGCCGTGGCGGCGGTGTCCGTCCGCGCGATGGGTCTTGCCCTCCAAATCCGAATATGACCATACGCCCGCATGGACGCCATACCATTCATTGTATAGCGAATCCACGCGAACCATACCATTTAGACTTCTGCGCCCTTTGCTAAGATATACGTTGCTTACTGTATCGTAGAGCGAGATTCTAGGCAATTCTAGCTTTTGAAGCCATGTCTCTTCTGGAAGAAGCAGCGGTCCTTCTTCGGCAAGCGCGTTTGCGGCTATGATGGCCGACATGACCACCAGCAAGATAAGCAGCATCTTGCCGCCGCAAACGCCTTGTTTTACATAACACATTAAATTACAATAACTTAGAACTCATTCCTTGTCACAAACGCTGAAGCGGGGCGATGCTTGTCATGTAAATGTGCAGGCTTTGCGTCGTCTGCTGGATATCCCATCGGCAGAAGAGCGACAGGCACGAGATTCGCGGGAATCGAGAGTTCCTTGCAAAGTTTCGGCCTGTCGAAGCAAGCCACCCAGCAAGTGCCGAGGCCTAGTTCTGCGGCCTCAAGCTGCATGTGCGTCGTGACGATTGCGGCGTCAGTCTCACCGATTGGCTCGCCCTCTGGATTAATCCAGCAGGCGTTTTTGTCATAGCAGATGACGAAAGTCAGCGGCGCACCAAATTGATATGCTGTGCATTTGCGAATCTTTTCAAGCACAGCAGGATCATCCGCCAGCATTATCCTTTGCGGCTGGTTGTTGCAACCAGTGGGGGCAAGAGACGCCGCTTGAAGAACAGCGTCGATTTTCTCCTGCTCGACGGGACGTGCGCTGTATTTGCGAACAGAGTACCTTTTCTTCGCGAGTTCAAGGAAATCCATTGTATTCTCCTTTTGTGGATAGTGCATGGCCATGGCCATGCACTCAAGACGGTTGGCTATGCGATTGGCTCGAAGTCAACTGCTCCGTGCTTGCAGAGCGGGCAGACGAAATCCTCTGGAAGTTCATCGCCTTCATAGACATATCCGCAGACCTTGCAGACAAAGCCCTTCTTGCCAGCGGTCGCGGGTTTCGGCTTGACGTTCTGCTGGTAGAAGTTGTAGGTCATCGTCGGCACCTTTGAAAGGACACGCGCCTCTGTGATGCTGCAGATGAACATTCCATGCGTGCCAAGGTCAACGTACTGCTCGACCTTGAGCGACATGAATGAATTGATGTTCTTCGAGAGGAAGATAAGACCATTGTCGGAGCGGAGGACCTCCTCGCCTGCGAACTTGTCTGTGTTGCGTCCGCTCTGGAATCCGAACTTCTCGAAGACCGAGAACGGAGCCTCCTCCGAGAGGCAGTTGAGGTTCATGACGCCAGTCTGCTTGATGATGTAGTGCGAGTAGTTCTGTTTGTTGATTGTGACGGCAATGCGGTTCGGCGTGTTCGTGACCTGCGAGACTGTGTTGACGATAAGTCCGTTGTCTTTCTTGCCGTCGTTGCTTGTGACGACATACAGTCCGTAACCGATGTTGAAGAGCGCAGTCAAATCGTTCTTGTTAGCGGTCTTGTCCTGCCTTGCCATGTACTCCTGGCAGAGTTCCTCTACCAATTTCTCAAGCTGCCCCTTGCTCTCGTCATTGAGGGCGGATTTGATGTGGACTGTGTTCGCCGCAAATGTGATGTTCTTGCATTTCTCGAGCATCCCGCGCATTGCCTTTGCCGCGAGCGGCGCCCAACTGCCGTTCTCAATGAGTGCGACAGTGCGGTTCTGGAAGTTGCGCTCCACCAGATTCTCAATGAATGTATGCATGAACGGGAAGATTTCGGCGTTGTATGTCGTAGTTGCAAGGACAATCTTGCCGTAGCGGAAAGCGTCCTCAACCGCCTCAGCCATGTCGCCACGCGCAAGATCATGGACGGCGACTTTCGGGCAGCCTGCCGCCTTCAGTTTCTCGACAAGCAGTTCAACCGCCGCCTTCGTATGGCCATAGACTGATGTGTAGGCAACGACGATGCCGTCGCTCTCTGGCGTGTAGGACGACCAGAGGTTGTAGAGGTTAAGGTAGTATCCGAGATTCTCGGTGAGAACAGGGCCATGAGTCGGGCAGATGATTTGGATATCAAGCCCTGCCGCCTTCTTCAGAAGAGCCTGCACCTGTGCGCCGTATTTGCCGACGATACCGATGTAGTAACGTCTTGCCTCGCACGCCCAGTCCTCTTCGACGTCAAGCGCTCCGAACTTGCCGAAACCGTCCGCCGAGAAGAGCACCTTGTCCTTTGAATCATACGTAACGATGACCTCTGGCCAGTGGACCATCGGAGCCGTCACGAATGTCAGGGTGTGCTTGCCAAGTGAAAGTGTATCGCCTTCGCCGACGACAATTTGCCTGTCCGCGAAATCCGTCCCGAAGAAGTTCTGCATCATCGTAAACGCCTTGGCGGACGAAACGATGGTCGTCTCCTTGAAGAGATTCATGAAGTTCGCGATGTTTGCAGAGTGGTCAGGCTCCATGTGCTGAATGATGAGATAGTCAGGCTTGCGGTCTCCGAGGGCGTTCTGGATATTGTCAAGCCATTCATGGAGGAAACGTGCGTCAACCGTGTCCATGATGGCAGTCTTGTCGTCAATGATGGCGTATGAATTGTATGCCATTCCGTTCGGGACGTCGTACTGTCCCTCGAAAAGGTCAACCTGATGATCGTTTACGCCGATGTACTTGATGTCGTCTGTGATTTTCATTAATTTCTCCTGTTTGTATGTTTTTTATAGGAATGACGGTGTATATGGGAAGCGAGACAAATCCCCTGCCCTGTCATGCAACCAATCAAGAATAAACTGAACAATATATGCAACTTGCTCTGCCGAGAGCGGAGTGCCCGACGGAATGCCATGCCATTTCATGAGGCAGCCCCGACAGCAGGTGGCTGTGGCGTGTTGGGCGATGAAGACCACATGCCCCCGCATCGGCGTCTGTTTCCCGTCATTGGCAGGAAACGGTGGTGCCAGACGCTCGGTTATGATTCTTCTTGCCTGCGCTGCGATTTCGTTCCAACCATGCGCGGCAATGTACGCCCTGTCCTTGTCATTCAGACGAAAACGCGAGCGGAATCTGGAGGCATCCAGTCTGCTTTTCAGGTCAATGTACGCCATCACTTGCTCTGCGTCTGCGTAAGCTTGCCATTGGCATCTCTAAAAGTTGTGCGGTTGCCGTCCTGACGAGAGGTGCCCATCATCCTGCCAGAGGCGTCGCGATATGTGGTCTGCTGACCGCTGGAATACGACGTGGCGACAATCCTGCCGTTGGCATCCCTAAAGACAGTGCGGTTTCCTTCATTAGTAGCAACGCCCATGAGCCTGCCAGAAGAGTCTCTGTATGTGGTTCGGTTGCCATCTTTCGTGGCGGTGGCTGTGGTCCTGCCAGATGAATCTCTGTAAGTCGTGCGGTTGCCGTTGACAGTGGCGTTTCCAAGCAGCCTGCCCGAGCTGTCCCTAAAGCAGGACTGACCACCCTGCATGTATATCATCTCCTGCTGCGCAAATGCGCACACTGCACAAAACAACAGCAAAAGCAGCGTCTTATTCATTTCGGTCTTCTCCTTTTGGCCTAATACATATTTATATATAGAGAATGTACATACAAAGGCGTCTTTTTCAACCCGACAACCGCCAAATAGAATAAATGTCTAAAAAAACAATGCTATTTCGTTTCGCGCAAGAGACGTTTCAGTTGACAGACCATGTACATTGGTAGCGATAAAAGCGAAAAATGACAATCACGCCCAAGCGTGTCTTGAACAATTGCATCTTTCAACAACGACGGCATGTCAGCGTTGAAGCGAACAGCAAAGTCACGTTGTTTTTCTTCCAGTTCTGAGATGGTATTCAAGGTTGTTTTGACAATCTCCTTTTCAAATAACAGGCGACATTCAGGCGTTTTAAATATATAGTATATACTCATAAAGGACAGGTTAAATGGATTCAGACAAGATGGTCTATAGTTTCAACTTCCCTTGGCATAAACTCAAGGATGAGCAGTACCCATGCGTCATCAGAGAGTATCTTGACAACGGAGTGAACACTTTCGTCTTCACCGACCCAATGATAGTGTCGGCGATTGAGACGCCTGAGCGGATTGATTTCTTCAGGAAATTAGTGCGCGAGATGGGCGTCAAGTTCGTCTCGATGCATGCACCGTGCGGCGGAAAGACGTATGACCTTAACATACCAGTCCCAGAACAGCGCCCAGACATCCTCAAGGCGCACATACGCGGCCTTGAAATCGCATCGGAGTTCGGCTGCAAGACATACACCGTTCATCCAGGCGCATATTACAACAAATGCGAGCATTATCCATTCGACAAGCTCCACGAGAACACGCTGGACATGCTGGAGAAACTCATGCCGCACGCGGAAAAGAACGGCGTTGTCATAGCGGTAGAGAACAGTTTCGAGCCGCCGAATGCGCCCAACGAAGTAGTCAGCCTCATACGCCCATTCGCGTCATCGCCGTTCATTGGAGCCTGCTATGACACAGGCCACGCCAATGTCATGGCCGCCACTCCAGGCAAGGAGATGGACAAGTACGCCTCCTATGTCAAAGACGCATGGTGGGAGAAGGGCATCATTCAGGAGGCAGACGCCCTTGGGATTATGCGCAACCATGTCGTGACAACTCACATCCACGACAACGATGGATATGGCGACCTCCACGGCATGCCATTCGATGGAACAATAGACTGGAAGTCTATGATGCCCAAGCTTGAATCTTGTCCGAGAATGATGGAGATGCAGACCGAAATTCATTTTGAGGATGGACAGTTCTGGGCGGGCAAAGCATTGGCGCCAATCGGAGGATATTCAATCAGAAAACAGGTGGAGGTTTTCTCCAAACTAGGATTCAAGAATTGAACAATAAATAAGGAAAAGAATCATGGCAGACATCATTTCAATGGGCCCGAATGGCCTTGTAGTCGGAAACAACCCAATCATTCCATACATCGAAGGCGACGGCACAGGGCCTGACATCTGGCGCGCAGCGCAGACAGTCGTGGACGCGGCAGTCGCGAAAGCCTACAAGGGCGAAAAGAAGATCGAATGGAAAGAGGTCTTTGCGGGCGAGAAATCATTCAACAAGACTGGCAACTGGCTCCCAGACGAGACGCTTGAAGCGTTCAAGAAGTATCTCGTCGGAATTAAAGGACCGTTGACGACCCCTGTCGGTGGCGGTATGCGCAGCCTTAACGTCACCATCCGCCAGCAGTGCGATCTGTATGTCTGCCTGCGCCCCGTCCGCTGGTTTACAGGCGTGCCCTCGCCTGTCAAGAAGCCCGAACTCGTCGATATGGTCATTTTCCGCGAGAACACAGAGGACATCTATGCGGGCATAGAGTTCGCCGCTGACACGCCAGAGGCCAAAGCAATTGAGGACTACCTTAAGGAGAACTTCCCCAAGCAGTTCGCAAAAATCCGCTTCCCAGAACACTGTGGAATCGGCATCAAGCCTGTCTCGAAGGACGGCACACAGCGTCTAGTCCGCTCCGCCATCAAATATGCTATCGACAATGACAAGCCGAGCGTCACGCTCGTCCACAAGGGCAACATCATGAAGTTCACGGAAGGCGCGTTCCGCGACTGGGGATACGCCTGCGCCAGAGACGAGTTCGGCGCAACACTCATCGACAATGGTCCATGGATGACAATGAAGAACCCGAAAAACGGCAAAGACATCATCATCAAAGACTGCATCGCGGACGCATTCCTCCAGCAGATTCTCACTCGCCCCGCCGAATACAGCGTCATCGCCACGCTCAACCTCAATGGCGACTACATCTCTGACGCGCTCGCGGCATGCGTCGGCGGAATAGGCATCGCGCCAGGCGGAAACATCAATTACACAAGTGGATGCGCCGTCTTCGAGGCCACGCACGGTACCGCTCCAAAATACGCTGGCAAGGACATGGTCAATCCAGGCTCGCTCATCCTTTCCGCCGAAATGATGCTCCGCTACATTGGATGGACAGAGGCGGCAGACGCAATCATCCGCGGCCTTGACAAGACCATCGCCAACAAGACCGTCACTTACGATTTCGAACGACTGATGCCTGGTGCCACAAAGGTCGCCTGCTCCGAGTTCGGAAATCTCATCGCCAAGAACATGTAATTATATAAGGAATATACCATGAGCGGAAAACGCATTCTTGTCACGGGAGGCAGCGGCTTCCTCGGCTCCCACCTCTGCGAAAGACTACTGCAGAACGGCGATGAGGTCATCTGCGTGGATAACTTCTTTACGGGCAGCAAACGCAACATCTATCACTTGCTTTCTAATCCAAGATTCGAGCTGTTGCGACACGATATCACCTTCCCGCTCTACGTGGAGGTTGACGAAATCTACAATCTAGCCTGCCCCGCTTCACCAATCCACTACCAGAAGGACCCTGTGCAGACCGTCAAGACATGCGTTCATGGCGCAATCAACATGCTCGGCCTCGCCAAGCGCATCGGCGCGAAAATCCTCCAAACTTCAACGTCGGAGGTCTATGGCGACCCATCCGTCCACCCGCAGGTTGAGGAGTACTGGGGCAATGTTAATCCCGTCGGAATCCGCTCATGCTACGATGAAGGAAAACGTTGCGCCGAAACCCTCTTCCACGCCTACTGGCTCCAAAGCAAACTCCCAATTAAGATTGTACGAATCTTTAATACGTATGGTCCCAGAATGCATCCAAACGACGGACGAGTCGTCAGCAACTTCATCCTCCAGGCCCTTCAGAACAAGGACATCACCATCTACGGCGAGGGCAACCAGACGCGCAGCTTCTGCTATCGCGATGACCTAATTGAGGCAATCATTCGCATGATGGCGACTGGCCCAGAAGTGACAGGCCCTATAAACATCGGCAATCCAGGCGAATTCACCATCAGGCAACTCGCTGAAATGGTCATTGAACTGACAGGCTCCAAGTCCAAAATCATCAAGATGCCACTTCCCGCAGATGACCCAAAGCAGCGCAGGCCCAACATCTCAAAAGCAAAGGAAATCCTTAAATGGGAACCTACTACGCAGCTCCGCGAAGGGCTTCTCAAGACCATCGAGTACTTCGATGATCTTCTCAAAACAGACCCTGAATTCTGCGCAAGATGATTTTTTTTGCTTTTCCAAAAAGATTCGACATTCTCAATGTACAATATTTGGTGAGATTCAAAAATCAATCAGACAGAAAACTCTTTAAAACGGAGGACAACATGAAAAACACCAAATCACTTTTCGGACTAACTGGAATCGCAGTCGCGGCCCTTATCATCTCTTCTTCAGCACAGGCGCAACCAAGGCATCATCACGGCCATCTCCCCCACAGAGACCTTTTCGTTGCCCTTGACATCGCCTCGCTCGTGGCAGACATCTTCCTCCCGAGACCCGTTGTCGCAGCCCCAACAACATCAGTGGTCGTTCCACAGACAACCTACGTCACACCCCCCAGCATCCCGCAGACAACCTACGTCACACCAACTGTCCCGCAAACCACTTACGTTACTCCAACAGCAGTAACACAGCCAGTCGTAACACAGCCAGTCGTAACTCAGCCAGTCGTAACTCAGCCAGTCGTAACAACTTCAGTGGTGACAACACCAGTCGTCACAGCCCCATCCACAGTGGTCTATACGACAGGCAGTTCCTACTACTACCCACGCTACTACCCACGCTACTACACTCCAAGATTCTATGGCGGCCCCCGCTACATCGCCCCTCCGCCACCACATCATGGTTTCCACGGCGGCTTCCACGGCGGTCCTAGACACCACCACGGAGGTCCTCGCCACTAAGATTTAGAAACACAATCTAACAACAACGCCATGCCCCGTCCATAAGACAGTGCATGGCGTTTTTTTGCAACGGCTCTTGCAAAAGCATCGCCATAAAACAGAAGAAACCTCATGGTCATTTTTTGAAAACGACCAGACGGAATCCGCGAGGTTCGATTTTTCCCTTCCATTCATCGGAAAGAGTCCAATTCAGTTCTGTTTCAAAAGCGTCATGGCCTTTCAGCCCAGACTCAACTTGCAGTTTTTTCAAATCTATACGGACGCTGACCTCCTGTTCCTGATCGGTGTCATTGAGGACCGCGAGCATCAGCCGACCGGAGTTTGTGTATGCTGAGGCGACAATCCGCTCGGAGACAGGAGTGACAGTTAACGACGGTTCATCCGCGTAATACGGATGGAATTCTGTCTTTTCATCCCAGCCCAGTTCATCCTGCGCCTTCCACCAGAGAAAACTCATCTCCGTCCGATCCATCAAATCGACATCATGCACTGCTGCAAGACCGATGTAGTGCAGAACGGCTTTTCGCCAAAGTGGATTCTTCAGGTCCCATGTGCGGTACTTTGCAGGAGATGTAATCATCAATCCACGCCTCAGTTGCGGAATCAGCAACGTTTTGACACTATAGATATACGGAGAGAACGTGGCATTGAATGATGCAGGAGTCAAGATATCGTAATACCCGTTGTTGGAAGCGACTTCCTGTTCCTGCCCTTCGCCGCCGCACGTGGCGTCCAGAAATTCCTGATGCGGCAGAAATTTAGGCCATTCAGCATGATAAAGGACACGGGAATCTGGACCGATCCGTTTGACCATCCGCCAGAGATTCAACGCTTTATCTCTGACCGCATCAACAAGAATATGGTATCTCATCGTTCCTGTCGAATCGCACCACATCCGACAGCCATGCTTTTCATTGGAACAACTCCATTCGTATGGCGCATCATAATAAAGATTTCTAGTGCCCTGAATCATCAGTGGATTGTCTTTTCGATTGATGAAATCCCTTGTCATATTAAGTTTGTAATTTCGAAAACTGGCATCGTTGATACATCCTTCGCAATATGCATTTGGTTTGTTTCCTGTCCATACGCCATAAGTCCGGCTGAACTTGATTGACTGCCAATTCTCCGAATACCAAGTCCAATATGGAGAGAATGGACCTGTAAAATTGAAAGCGGAATAGTGGAAGAGAGTAGGAAATGCATTATGCTGGCTGTAGAAATCCCTCATGCCATCAACTGGCGCGTCCTTGCGCATATTGTCAGGATCAAGATGAGCAAAATGATGCCATCTGTCGAACAACTGCCAATCTTTAAGATAGCGTTCACGGAGCAATGAACGCTCCAGCGGTTTTATCGGCGTCACTGTCAGACCGAATTTGAACTCCCGTGGCTCCTTCAATGTCAGCGGCGTGGAAACCAGCAGAAAACGCAAATCCGCCGATTTTTCATTCCGCTCCATTTCCACATGCCGTTTCTGGTCTCTGAAATGCCAATTGATCAGATTTTCCGCAGTGAAATTGAGTCCGACATAGTAATCGCCAACCCAAATAGCAGGTTCTCTAAGCAGAGAAGCGGTGAAGGAGTCTCCAGCAAGTCCGGCAATCTTGCTGGTGGCCTTATTGTCCCGCACCAGTTTCAGTCGTTCATTCTTCAATGGAATCTCGTATGATAGTTCGGTGATTTTGAGAGGATTCTGAGGAATCAAATTCAGCGTGATTTCTGCATAGCCGTCAAAAGAAATATTGAGACGGCTTTCAGCTTTTATCTCTCCGTAGTCAACAGTTTTCTCAAAGACGGACTCCAGATTGGTCGCATTGATCTTTTTGACCGTAAGCGACACGGCTTCGAGCCTCTTTCCGTTCAGGCGAAGCACATCTGGTTCCGCCAATAGTTCTTTCCCTTGAGTGACCAACGAGGAGAACAACAGACCGCTGTCCATCTTCATACTTCTGCCCCAAATATTTACAGATTCGTTGTCCGCTACGACAGGAGTCCACCCGCCAGGAGGTAACTTGTCCTTGTCTGGATCGACATATTCCGCGATGAGCGGATCGTTCTCAGGCGGAACCCGCAGTTCCTGCTCCCAAAGTGGAATCTTTCTCCCTTCCATGTCCAAATGGGAAATTCTTATCAAGTAATCC
>JAEEGL013895731.1_pt1 | contig 17413 bp, 23 predicted proteins | sample 9134231 | NCBI WGS metagenome assembly JAEEGL01 (sample SAMN16246548, study PRJNA631951) | gut metagenome | biome: gut microbiome; feature: rumen; material: fiber-attached | host: Bos | place: Iran: Karaj | collected 2018-10
CTCATTTGGGAGTTCACTTAATGATTATCTTTTTGAGTATTCAGGGGATATGTTAAGTAAACTTATTAAGACAGAAATTACGAGAGCATTAACTCTTTGGGAACCAAGAGTTTTAATTAGTGAAAATGATATATCAATTAATTATGAAGGCGTTAATGCTTATATAAGTATTAATTACGCAATTAAATATACTAACTACACAAGTTCATATCAATATATTACACGAATTAATGAAGGGAGGGACTTTTAATTGGCTACTAATCAATATGATTTAAATAAAACACGGTATACCCACCGTGATTATGAGTCAATTAAAGAGGATTTAATTAATGCTATTCCGTCACTTACTCAGGAGTGGACTGACACAAGCGAGTCTGATCCAGGCATAGTTTTAATTAAATTAATGTCAATGTTTGGCGATACCCTGTCTTATAATGTAGATAAGATAGCCTTGGAGTTGTATCTTCAGACAGTTACTCAGAGAAAGAATTGTAGGAAGGTGCTGGGGTTATTAGGTTATAAGATGCATTGGTATCGGTCAGCAAAGGTAATTGCTAATGTAAGATTAAGGAGTAATACCTCTGAAACTGGAAATCAAGCACATGTAATTCTCACACCTTATCAAACAATATTCAGAGCAGGTGACATTGATTACACCGTTATAGGCGATAATGATGATCCTATAGATATTTCTTCCAGTACGCAAGCTACTCCAGTAAAATTAATTCAAGGAACTCCCCAGACAGAAACTTTTAATAGTGGTTCAATGACAAATAATAGGTATTACCTCAAAAGTACCTCTATTGACGAAAGTTCGCTAAAACTTAGAATTTCTAATGCATTAAATATTGATTGTGAATTAGTTAATAATTTATATTTATATACTGGTAACCGTAAAGTATTTTTTGAGTTTGATGTGGATGAATATGATAGACCCTATATTCAATTAGCAGAAAACTGGAGAGATATCATCGGATCCGATGGCACAATTAATTTTAGTTTAAATTATATTCTTACTAGAGGCTCAAGAGGTAGTATAAATAATAATGCCTTTACCGATGTATTTAATGGTACTTTATCAGGATTAAGTTATACTAATTTAGTCATTACTAATTTAGCGAATAACACGCCATACGGAGAAGACGGTACTGACTTATCTGCTTATAACACCCCAGGGTATGATCCTCAAACGGTAGATGATGCTAAAAGAGACGCAAGTAATTATGTATTTACTCATGATACCTTAGTCACCCCTGCGGATTATGAAAAGGCTGCTAAAAGAGTTACAGGCATTACTGTCTCTAAAATGGTTGATAGTCAAGTCGTTATAAATGATAATTTAGATTTAGAAACTTTGGCTGAGAGGGCTAGAGATAAGTTTCCAACTGTTCATATTGAAGATGAAGATATTGATAAATTAGTCTCATATCTTGTTATTCTTTATCTTGGTTATTTAAATTTTAATCCTACTTATAATAGATACTATGTTGATAGCGGATGGGCAGAGGATTACAGTTTAGCAGGTGTAGATGATCCTTATGGCTATGATTATCCTGGAGATGAGCATAGTAATTTAAGGGGATTAGGGTATTATCCTTATAAGATTACTCCTAATATTGAACAAACTGTCAGGGAATTAATTAATGGACTTCATGTATTAACTGTTAATGTTGATTTTGGTACTCTTAAATTATTCCCATTTAAGGTTAAAGGCACATTAAATCTTATTCAACCTTATTCACCGCCTGAAGTATTACAGATAATTGATAATGTTAATAATGCATTAGAACTGGCATATTATCCGAGTGAACACCCAGTAGGAGAAAGACCTAATTTTATTGAAGTAGTAAATATCATTCAAGACGCTGACCAAAGAATAAGGTCTTTTGATTCCGCAGATAATATTATTGAGTGGGCTCCATTAGTAACCGATATTGATAATACTTTTGACACTACTTCGGCAATTATCTATAATGGATTAAGCAATGAAAACTTTAAATTAAGTGTTACTGATATGTCATTTAAATATAAAAATATTGGTGTCACAATTGACTCACAAGATATGGAAAGTTATTTAATGCCAGGTACTGAAGGTCAAGTATTAAATCCTGATTTCCCAAGTGATTACGGAATTGCTTATTTAGTTAATTACAGTAAAGCTATTGGAGAGGCAAATACATTAAAAGTTGATATCGGTTCTTCAACTACTTTTACTTGCAGTTCGTTAAATGAATTAAAAGCACTTTGTCAGGATTTATCATTTAAAGGATATGCTCTTGTAAAAACTGGTGGAGTGGAAGATGTTAAATTAATCAACAATACTGGACTACAGTATGTGAGGTGACGGTAATGATATTTGATCTTACTAAATCTTATGTACCAGAGTCTTATATAGACTCAAGGGATTATCGGGTATTTCTCCGTCAGTTAGGAATGCTCGTATCAGTATTTAAATTTAATATTGACCAATTTCCTAGTTTATATAACGCAGATAATTGTCCTGAGCATATGTTACCTTTACTGGCTTCAATGGTAGGATATACATATAAGGATACAAGATCAGTATCTGCTAACCGTAAGATTATTAAAGAATTTCCTTATTTACTTCGTAATAGAGGAAGTGTTAAGGGAATTAAGGCAGCGGTTATATTAAGTATTAATACCAATCCAGATGTAACGCATTATTACTCCGAAGAAAGTATTATTGTTGATGTTAATGTTGAAGAGGGATATATAAATGTTTATTACCCTAGAGTAGATGTTATTGATTGGGATTTAATTGAAGTAGTTCGTCCTGTTGGAATGGCTATTAATCTATTTCCGTCAGACATGTCTACTGTATTTGAAACCTTACAGATTAGAGATAAGATTAAAGTAGTTAATCGTAATAAAATTTATGACGATGCATCAATGGACTCAACTGTAGGTTATAGTGTTAATACTGATGTGATCGAGAGGGAGAGTGATTGACTTGGCGGTATATCTTATAGAAAGTAAAGTAGATCAGCAGAAATTAATAGATTACGTTGGCGAAGATACAGCCAAGCTATTCTTCTCTATGAAAGATAGGTTAAAGTCACCTGAGAATGATATTTACTATTGGTTAAAGAGAGAACCAAGTGAATTAGAAGACAGGTTAAGTGAGTTACAAGTTACTAAAACCCGTTCTCAGAAAGAAGATGAAGCATCTAAAGGAGCAGAATTAATCTATAATCAAAATGGATGGAAAGTCTATCACATTACAACTTATGAAGCATCAGTTAAGTACGGTAAAAACACTCAATGGTGTATAAGCGGTAGCAAGAGATGGAGTAATGGAGAGTATGGAGAAAAGTACTTCAACGACTATACTTCTAAAGGAGTAGAATTTTATTTTTATATTAAAAATAATGATGAGAAGTATGCATTAGCTTGTATTCCTCAAAATGGCTATTATCAAGTGTTTAACCAAGTAGATGATGATGTATCTGGTAAAGATTTATCTTTTCTTCCTAATGTAAAAAGATTACCTAAATTTAATTATGATGATTTACTAAGTGAAGACGGTACTTATATTTATGATGGTGGTACAGTACCTGATAAATTAAGAGATAAAATTAAGAGAGTAGAAGTGTCTGATAATGTTACTGAAATAGGTTATAATACATTTTATTATTGTACTTCACTTACTTCAATTAACATACCTGATAGTGTTACTGAAATAGGTGATTACGCATTTAGTTGTTGTACTTCACTTGCTTCGATTAATATGTCTAATGGAATTACTGAAATAGGTGATAGGGCATTCAATAGCTGCCATTTACTTACTTCAATTAATATACCTAGTAGTGTTACTGGAATAGGTGATTACGCATTTTCTTATTGTACTTCACTTACTTCAATTAGTATACCCGATAATGTTACTGAAATAGGTATTTTTGCATTTGTTGGTTGTACTTCACTTACTTCAATTACTATACCTAATAGCGTTACTGAAATAGGTGACGGGACATTTGCTAAATGTGAGTCACTTAAATCAATATATGTACCTGACAGTGTTACTTATATGGGTAGTCTTGTATTTTATAAGAGTACCTCACTTACAGTATATACTGATAATGATTATGCTATTAGGTATTGTAACATGTATGGTGTTCCATATAAACCATCAAGTGAATTTCCAGGATAAGATTAAAGTTTAATTAATAAATAAGGTGGTGCCAATGAGTAATATAAGTTTAGCAGCTAATAGTAACGTAACTATTAGATGCATTAATAAGTACGGTAAAGTAATCCGATCATCTCATATTCATAATAAGGCTACCGTAGTTTTAGTTGAAGGACTATTGAGGTATCTTAAAGGAGATTTTACTCCATCATCTTATAATCTTAATTCATATGATGGAGATGAAGCGATTAGGTATATTCCTGCTGAATTAAGATTTGGCAATATAGGTGTAGAAATAAATAACAGAGGTACAGATCAGCCGAACCTTTCAGGAATTAATTCGTCTGTATTTATTCAACCCACCTTTAATGCATTTAAGTTACAGCAACAACTTAGGTTAGAGGATAATTCAGAATACCAAGAGCAGTGGGACGCAGCTACTCCTAAATTTGAATCTGCGGACATTTCTACTTATGATGATCCGAATAACTCAATGAGTCTTCTACTTCAAGCATTCATTCCTGCAGGTCAGTTAGTTGGATTCAAGAATCAAGAAGATAATCAACTTGTAGGATTTATTCCGTGGATAGACCAGTATGCAGGTACAGGCTATGGTTGGGCATTCTACAATCCAAGCACTCACGAGTATCAGACTTTATTAACTGAAATGGGCTTATATTCAGGTAATAGTATGTTAGCCAGAGTACTATTTGATGGTGAAATAACAATTGATACTGAAGGTGTAGGTGATGAAGTAGGTCAAATAAACTATGTTGATCCGAATTATGACCTTAACCCTATTATCCAGTCAGAGACAACCTCAATGATAGTTGAGTGGAGAATAGGTATTACCTCAATAGGTCAGAATGATATAGTTTCATCTAGTGCAAACCTCTTAACTAATGTTATATTACACTCAGGTGAAGGTGACGATGTAACTCTTGAGTATCGTCAGGCAGATTCATTTGAATTACCTGATGAATTACCTGAAGGATGGACACTTCCTGCTGGAGCCACTCGTCTATCTGGATGGGAAAAGTCGACTACTTACTTACCAGGTGAAACCTATAACTTTATAGGTCAGAGTCTGCCTATGGTAGAATTTACAGCAGTATATGAATAAGGAGGAAATATAAATGGCATCCAAATACAAATATTTAAATGGTAGTCAGGTTTATATCTATCCGTCAGCTAATTCAGATGACAGAGGGGATGTGAATAGTGAAGGTAATCTTAAGACATTATTCGGATCAGCAGTAGGTAACTTCGTTATTAGAGACAGTGGTGCAGACGGATACGAGCCTTTCTACGTAGAAGGATCTACTCCTGCAACAATGTTTTATCTCAATCAAGGAGCGGCAGTAGTTGATGGACATTATATTTCAATAGAAACCACACTGCTAAATTTAGCAGAATTTGTATCTGCAACAGGCTATGTTTTCGCTGCTGACCACAAGACACCACACTTAGTATTGTCCTTATTTAAGGATAGTACGGGTAATGCAAGAGGTGATTTACTTGAAGGTACGCCTGGAGATTATAAGCGTATTGCTAAGGGTGTAGGATTTACCTTAACAGACATGCCTGAGGACTTTGCAGACTCTATTGATATAGGCGTAATTGAGTTTAATAGCACAGGTGGATCCATTGTAGACTTTATACCTAATGAGAGTTCATATAAATATATTAATGTAAATTCAATTAATGATTATTTTGTATGTGAAACTTCTTCTGATGATTCTGATAAGACCGTTAAAGGGTTACCTGAACTCGTAGAGGGGACACGGATTCATGTTAAGTTTGATGGAAACGTCGTAGATAGTCTTACGCTTAACAGTCTTCCAGTTTACATAGCATGTCGAAGACGAGGAGATCACTCTCAATGGACTAACGGGATGAGATGCCCTTGGAGTGCAATTTACCCTTCCAATTTTTATGAATTTGTTTACACAGAAGAAACAATCTACGAGGAAACTTTGTCATACGTTCGGACTTATATTCCTTGCTGGGTATTAGTAAACCCAGCGTCTCCAGTACTTGGGTGCGAATACTCAAGTGATGGAACAACAGCATCTTCAGGACTTAAAGTTTGGTGGAGTATCAAAGAGGATCTTGTTACAGGATACTTAACGACATATACATCTAGTCTTGCAGAAGGAGACTATCAATATGTACCATATGTTACTTTAGGTGTAACAGAGTCTCCTAAACCACTGCCTACGCCGTCTGTAGTAAGCCCAACACGGACTTTAAGCTTTGCAGGAGTATCATCTGATGGAAATACCTACTCAGTTACTTTTAAAGAGGATAACAACCATAATATAGTACTTCATATGAATTCGCAAGGACCTGACGTAAATAGTCCCGTTATTATTCCCTTCACTTACACAATATAATTTAAATATAAGGAGGTATCCATTATGCAATTTCAAAAAGTATTTCAAGATGCACTTATAGCCTTATTGACAGGAGTTTTAGGTGTGCTTGTCACATTCCTAATCGCATTAGCGAAGAAGGGATTTGAGTGGCTTGGTGCAAAAATCGCTAATGTCAAAGATGCTACTTTCCGAGAGAATCTTAAGCAACTAAATACCCTATTAGAGAATACGGTATACAATGTAGTCACCTCACTACAACAAACTTTAGGTGATGAGATCAGAGAATCAATTAAGAAAAAGGATGGTAAGTACACCAGAGAAGATCTCTTAGCACTAAAAGATAAAGCATTGGATCAGGTAGTTAATCAAATCACTAATACAGACTGGGCAATGCTCCAAGAAATCTATGACGATCTTACTCAGCATGTAATTGATTTAATTGAAGTAAATGTATATAATCTCAAGAGTGACGCATTTCTTCTTAAAGGAGGCGAAGATGAATGAGTAATTCAAAGTTAGTTACAGTTAATGTCCCTGCTTACTCTGGTAACTATACTGAGAATCGAGGATTACAATGGACTGATACAGGTTATGCCAGTATCACAATGATAACCATTCACCATATGGCAGGAGTCTTAACTGCTGCACAGTGCGGAACTATCTTCCAAACTCCAGGTAGGTGTGGTTCATCTCATTACGGTATAGGCTATGATGGATCAGTAGGGTTATATGTAGATGAGTCTGATGTAGCATGGACTAATTCTAACTGGGATGCAAACTGTCATGCAGTTACTATTGAGGCATCTAACTGCTCCATTGGTGGTAGTTATCCAGTTAATGACGTAACCTATAATAAGTTAATCCAGTTAGTAGCAGATATTGCTAAAAGAAATAATCTAGGTAAGTTAGTAGCAGGAAAGAATTTAACATGGCATAGTATGTATGCTGCTACGGGATGCCCTGGAGACTATCTTCGTGAGAGAGTCGAGGATATAGCTGCTAAAGCTAATAATATTAATTATAATAAACCAGTACCTACTACCAACTACTATCCGATTGACGGAGTTAATAAGCCGAGATATGACGATCAGTTAATCATCTACACTAAGGGTGGTACTTCAACTGGTACAAATGATTACGGGTATGAAGTCATAGTTAACTCCTCAGGTATCTCTACAATGGATCCAGTATTTAGTGGTAATCATACTGTTCCTGAAGGTGGTATGGTTGTAAGTGGTCATGGAGTCGCAGGTCAGTGGATGAAGAATAAGATTAAAAAGGGTGATTCACTAGTTGCCCGTAACGGATACCTCTATCTTAATCCTAAAGGATTCCACAAATTGACTGGAATAAATATTAAGAGATATACTGACTACTTAGTACTTTATAAGGATCCGAAGACTTCTACAGGTACCAATAAGTGGGGAGCAGAAATCCCATGTGATAAAAATAATATAATGTTATCTAATCCAGTTCAGGGTGTAGGTAATATGGAGGTACCTTCTAAGGGTTCAGTTTTAAGTGCAGTAAATTCCTCTCAGACTTGGATGACGAATGTAGCTAAGTCTGGTATGCGTTACACCATCGATGCTATGGACAATGTAGTTATTGATCAAGGTCAGCATAGAACTGTTGATGGATACAATACTACGAGAGGTACGAATCAACTAGTGATCTATAATAAGGTAGGTAAGTCCACTGGTACAAATAAATGGGGTGCTGAAGTTGCTATTGTTAATGGAGTAGCAGTCTCTGACCCAGTTGATCGTGTAGGTAAGATGATTGTACCTGAAGGTGGTTATGTATTAAGCGGACACGGTGACTCAGAGAAGTGGCTCTTGACAAATGTCCATAAAGGTACTAAAATAACTAATAAGGGCGAATATATTCGCATAGGAGGGTAATATGAAGAGCAGGATTTATCAGGTAGTTAATGAAGAGACTGGTAAGGTAGTTAAGAGGACTTCATCTGCATCTGCTGCTATTAAGAAGGCTAATAAAATCCATCATGGTAAACGTGGATTAATTGAAGCTAAGGTAATGGTTGATGATGGAGTCTACTATGATCCTAATGCATTATCTGAGACTGAAGGCTTCATGATGGGTGATTGCATTGACGCTAGAGGTGAAATCCCCGAAGAAGAATTATTCGTTGAAGAGGAGACTGAAGACTGATGAAAGAGTATAAGGTTTATGCTGAGTTTGAGGTAGATGAGGGTGTAGAAGAACTTGAGGGTTCTTATGACATAATCTATTTAGATGAGTGGCATTCATATGATGAATCATTCGGTACGGATGAAGATGCTGCTTATGACCATTATTTTGATTGCATTGAACTCCCAGAGTGTACTTATGCTGAATTGTCTGTTTCTGAAACTTATGGTGGAATGGTACATGGCGGTGGAGTCCTTAAAAGGTATAACAAGGGCGATGATGTTAATTCCCAGTATGGTCGGTCAACCGACCTATTAGATGAAGAGGTCGAAAAACCTGTTGAAGAAAAACAGGGGGAAAATAAGGGTTTAGGATTAAAGTTCATCTAATTAAAATTTAATAAAATAAAGCCACCCTATTTGTGTAGGGTGGCTTTATTTGTTTTCTGAAATATCACAAACGATTATCCTTCATTGATAATTTCAAGGTAGTCATACGGAAGTTCTTTAACCGCCACAGACTTAGTGAGTTTAGTTATAAGTCCATTTTTAGGGGTATTCACCTGGACAGGCTTACTTAAAATGTGATTTCTTTCCTTGAAGAGATGAATAACTGGAACTCTTACAAGAGGGGTATTCGCTTGATATGCCCAGAGTTCTTTACCGTAGTATTTAGCAAGTTTCTTCCCACGAGGATCAACAGTATAAACATAGGGGCATATTCCCTTAATATGTTTGAGAAGATCAGACTCAAGAATAGGTTTAAGGGGATAAGCTCTTATTTTGGGATCATACCCACTAATGACATGGGCATCTTCAAGAATTTTTACAATTTCTTTTGAAGATAAGTGCTTCTTCTCTTTCCGACTATTGTCAGTAATTTTCTTTGATTCCATCTTAATCTCCTTAATTAAATTTTAATTAATTTTATACTCCTTTCTTATTATAACACACAGGGAATGTAGTGTCAATATAATTAAAATTACCTTTTATTCTTTTTACTTTTTTCTTTGCTATTTTAATTCTTGCTTCTGTCTTAATATCGTTCCACCCAAGTTTATCTAACCAATGGAACCATATAAGAGGCAGAAGAGCCATAGCAGTACCAACTAGCATTCCAGGAACAAAAAGACTCTCAACAAACCCTATAATAAGAATCCATCCAATAACCGTAATTCCCATAAGAATACAGGATATAAGATTTACGATACGATTAACCTTTACTATTTCTTTAGCAGTTCTTTTAGACATTCTGCTTAACCTCCTTGCTATAAACATTTTCATAGAAGTCCTTTATAATAGTGAATCCGTGCTCCTCACCATATTTCCAGTATGCATCGTAGAAGTCCTTAACACAGTCAGGCTGTACGCAGGAAAGATCGATATCTCTGATTTCATCTTCAAAAGCATTACTCCATCTATGCATAGTCTCTGTGTCACAAACCTCACGGTGTCCAACGAATTTTACTACCCAGCGAGTATTCTTCATAATCTCTTCATAAGTCATCATAGTAAGTACTCTCCTTTTCATTAATTAAATTTTAATTAGCAAACTACCGTTTCGAGTTCATCACTAAAAGAGTCAAAAAGATCGGACATCTGGAAGGGATGAAGTACCTCAATCAGAGCATCAGCTTCTGCATCAGTAATTACTTCCCACTTAATGAGATACCAGAAACCGCCCTCTTCCCAGTTAGGGAGTTCCGTTTCTTCAATGTGGCTAAGTCTCCAGACACACTCATCATTGATAGAGGTTCTTTCAAGAATGTGATAATTCTCTGAGGTGGAGAACTCAATCTTTCTGATGTTAAGTCCTACGATCTCCTCATCCATAACTCTTGCAGTATTCAGGTTTACTTCAGTTCTCATTTTAACTACCTCTCTTTAATAAGATTTCGTTTTGATGGTATAATTATATCAGATAAATGTTACAAAAGTGTGAACTTTTGAGATTAAATTTTAATAATATTATAAATATACCCTATAAGGTCTAATCTTTGTTTTAATAACGGGATTAAACCCTATAGGGTATATTTTTCCTAGGAATTCGCTGACGAGCATCTTGACGATACTCTCAAGTAGCATTTAGAGTATACCACGGTTTTTGCATTTTGTCAAGATCTTATTTAACTGTGCCATCCACACTTGCAAGGTTACTTAAACATACTATATCATTTTCTATTGCAATAGACTTGATAAGTTTTCTAAAATATCGTTTCTTGGACTCACATAGTTCAAATTTAAAGATTTTTCTAAGAGTACTGTCTGAGATGCCTAGTCTGTTTGCGATTTGAGATACCGAAACTTTTGATCTTTTTATTAAGTCCCAAATATCTTCATTTCTTTTTATAACAGGTGTAGTTGTCACTTCTCCTCCTCATTAAATTCTAATGTAATAAATTCAGAGTAGGGTAATTCTTCTTTTATTATTTCACAGAACCCTCTCCATTCATCTAATTTATGATTTTTACGATGTTTATACATAGTAAGTAAAACTTCGTAATTCATTGAAATAGTTCTTTTTTGATTATATGATGTAGGAAGAAGCTGGATCATCTGCCACCACCACTTCTTGTCTCCAGTCTCGATATAGAGATCACGTGCCACATTCAGTTCGTCTACCAAATCCTCAAGCGTCCCAAGAAAATCACGGCATATTTCGCCATCATGGTCATAGAGACAGAGATGCTCGTGACTGAAATCATCTATGGTCAGTGGTCTGCTGTGTATCTTATGCATAGTGCTACATGAATTTGATGTAGTTCCTATTTTATAAGTGTCACATTCTTTCCACCAGTAAAGCGGAGCAGTAATATCCATTATAACAAATATCTGCCTAAGGAATTTTCTATGTTCTGATCCTGCTAAAATAAGTTTTTTCATTAGACCATAATCATTAGAACCAATACAGATAGTATTATCTGTATCATAATAACTATCTATTTTATCCCATGAGTTCATTGGGTTCCTCATTCCTCTAATTACTGGCAACATATCAGAGACTTCAATATTTTCTACTTTAATCATGTTTAATTTACTCCTTTATTATGCTAATTCTATCCTGTTTTTAGCAATCTCAAAATAGTTTTTATCAAGTTCTATACCAATGAAATTACGGTTAAGATTTTTACAGGCTATGCCAGTAGATCCTGAACCCATACAGTTATCTAACACTAAGTCACCTTCATTAGAATAAGTTTTAATAAGATATTCTAAAAGTTCTATTGGTTTTTGAGTGGGGTGTACCGCAACAGAGGGGTGTGGTTTTTGAAAACTAATAATACTTTTGGGATATTTTTTGGTATTGCCTGATCTAGTATCAGGCAATGCTTTATAGTCATTGTAATTGTTATTAACAATTTCCGCATCTAAATACTTTTTTCCTTTTGAATGTAAAGGTTTTCCATCAACCATTTGAGGATTATAAGTAGGACTTTTCTTGTAAAATACAGCAACCTGTTCGTGTTGTCTTAACGGCATCCTTTTTGCATTTAAAAAACCACTAACCAGTATCTTATCCCAAATTAAATCATATCTAAATAATTTACGATTACTGTTAACTAAATCAATGTAGAACAATCCTTGACTAAATAAAAGAACTGCACCATGGTTTTTAATAACCCTTTCATACTGTTTCCACAGCAAATCTAGAGGTATAGGTGTGTCAACTTTATTATGAGTGCATCCATACGGTAAATCACATAAAATTAAATCAATACTTTTATTAGGTATTTTCTTCATTTCCTCAAGACAATCACCCCGATAAAGCTCTATCTTACTCATTTATACAGATACCTCCTTTATTGTTCATTTACTTTCCCCTTTCTTTTGGGTATTCATATGTCTTATTTAATTTTTCAAACAGTTTTCTTAATTCTTTTGTTTCTCGTTTATCTCTACCTAATACATAAGCATATTTATGTTTATTTGGAAAAGTCACTTTCTTTGATTCATTATACATCTTTTTAGAGTAGCTGCGTAACTGATCCTCGATATCGTCAGGAACATTGTCCCACAACATTCTTTGATCATTATTCCAGTCTGGCTGCCAGTCAATACCTAAATTCTGTGCGTATCTTTTATACATGCTTCTTGCTCTAAATGCTCTATCAGAAATAATAACTGACGGTTTATATGGATTAATACACCGTGTTGTAGTTCCTGCTTTTTGCCCTAAGTAATAGAAATTTAATCCTTGATAAATACTGCCGATCTCTTTTGCTAGCGGATCACTGTAACAAGTAAACAGTCTATATTGAGTATTTTGAACCATCCACTTCATTGCCCATGCTAAAAACTTACTTCCTAAATTAAACGGACACCATGAAGCGGAGGCTCCTCGTGCTATCAGTCTTTCTAACTTCCTAGTGTTTTCTCCCAATAGTTTACTAAAGGAGTTTGGCATACCCATAATGATTACGCCTCCAAGTATCCCCCTATATCTGGCGGTAAACCAGTGTGTGGGGAAAGATCCAATAGTCCCTAACCATTCATATCTTTTTATGAATTCTGCTGCTGCCTCTTTTTCTTCTTTTGAGTCAATATATGAAAACTCAAAATCATTTAAAGAGATGTTAGCTACATCTTCTTCAGTCCACCCATAGAATTTCATGTCTTCTTCAAGAGTATCTAATCTTTTTTGATATTGATAACACCAGTCTTTATCATAATTATTTATTTTTTCGAGTAATTGTATATCTGACATTGTTTACCTCTACTGTTTTCTAAAGATTTGTGGTATCGTTATATACAGTTTTAGAAAATCTTCATCTTGCATCATAATTCTATCATAATTATCAATTATACTATTGTGAATTAAGGCTTTAATTCTTTCGGCATAATCTTTATGATATAAACGCCAACCACATATGTCTTCATATTGGGAACTATCTTGATAATTAAAGGGACATAGGAGATGAAGTCCACTAGGTAGTTCACCTCGATCACCACGCAATTTACTAATAGTGTTTAAGATGGCTCGTTCACTGGTATTTTGGTATGACCAAACATGATAGCACTCTCCTTCATATTTGAGATAGATATCTGTATGGTCAATAATATCTTCTTCTGGATTACTGCGATAAGCGATGGCATCTTTTAAATGATTTGCTAACTTATCAGGCAGATCCATTTCTCTCAAGAACGCAGGGAATGAACGCAACCCCCTTCCAATGATACCTATGATTACACCTATATTATCAAAATATTTATCACATTCATGAATCAATCGCATTATATATGAGGCAGGTGTAAGGTAACCTTCTTGGAGAACTTCATAAAACACTTTTGAATAATTAAGTTGTTGCAAGGGGCCTTCGTACTTAAAGGGTAGGTTTTCAATTGAATATCCGTTCATCATCTTATCTGTTAGATTCTGCGTTTGGAGGACAGTATTTGCTTTTTGAATTTCTTCCGCAGAATACCCTCTACAGAATTTTATGCCATCACTATAGGAGTAGCATGACCAAGCCTTCATACATGTATGGATATCCCTCTTAATCAATTGGTTATTCTCCTTTAAAATCTGATGATAACCTCTGTGAGTATAATAATTTAACAAGTATTTTAATAAACAAGACTCCGTGCTTTCATTTATCTTAATATTTTCTACTTAATCATTAGTTAATACCTTACCTATAGTTTCTTTAATGAAATTTTCTAAATCTTTTAATGTACCTAAATTATTAACCCATCTAACAGTTTTATATCTGCCATCACTTATTCCTCATAGATTTATTTTACTATTTCGAGTATCAATAATTTTATCTTTTAAATAAGTACCTAATGTATAATCTTCATTATTATCTCCTTTAGGGTATTGCTGTGGTTTATATTTTAATTCATTCATCCACTCTTGTTTTAGTTTCTTATTAGAAGTACAGAAATAAACATACCTGTGTTTTGATGATCTGAATTTACGTAATCCACACTGTTGAGACTGCTTGTAATGCCGTGAATGTTTACCCTCAGGAGTGTATTTATCTGTACGCTCTAGGGTTTTGCCTGTATATAGAAAGTTACAGGCTTGATAAACATACCCGTGGTGGTTCATGGCGGTATCAGCATAAGAAACAATAATCCAGTTTTTAGGTTTTAGTTTTTTTAGTGCTGTACTTACTAACTGGGATAACGGCTGTTTCCAGTCATCAGTACGGCAGAGGCGGTTTAATTCATAAACAGATGAAGCATTTTCTATTCCGCAAATTCCTTTACAAAGTGCTGGACTTGCTGGTTTTCCAAAAGTTATTACTGCTTTTAAATGGTCATCTGTATAGATATCAGTATCATACCACCCGTAAGCTACTGATATTGTAGGTATTCTTCCACTATAATGCTTTGGTAAAAGAAAATCTACAGCAGTCTGATAATCTATCTCTACAATAACTCCATACATATTTATTTTACTATCTCACTTAAAATTTTTTTAATGAACTCTTCTAAATCTTTTAATGTACCTAAATTATTAACCCAAATATCAGGAGTAGTATTATCGAGAGATGTTTCAGATATATGATTATTTTGTTCTTCGGTTAATCCGTTGTAAAAATCTTCACCACGATTAACCCTTATATGTATTGTGGGAATTCCCGCTTCTTTAAATCTACTTATTTCATTTGGAAATCTGGTATCAGGTATGATAACATAATCCCAGAACTCATTAAATATAGAAACTATATTGACCAAGTAATCTACCCAAAATGTTGGGTTCTTCTCTCTTACAATATCTGTTCCTATCTGTTGAAGTAATGATCTGCCTGTGGTATCTTTCTTGCCATTCCAATTAAAATATTCCTTACATACAAATTTTATTAAATCACCAAAATGAGCAATTAAAACCGACTTACCTTTTTTGTGTAACTCATCTTTTAAAAACTTAGCGGTAGTATCTTTACCGTGTCGAGCTTTTCCAGAAATTAAAATTACTTTTGTTTTCATAAGCAGTTTACCCTCAATACCCCATTTTCAATCCAAAAACCGTAAGTCATCTTTTTAATAGGTATTAATTCAAAATCAGGATAACCGCCCTCTTCGATATACCAGATGTCTGCTATATAATACTCATCGCAGTGATCTACTGCTCTTTTATCTTTTTCAAGATTTGATTCCTGGTATCTAAGTCTAAGTTTTTTAAGCCACTCATCTTTTAAATCCCTGATAGGATAACACACGCCTACTTTTAAATTAGGATTATCTTTTATTGCTTTTTTAAGTAATTCACCTATTTCAACATGAGAACTCACAAACACTATATAACCCTGTTTTTCAAGTTCAAGGGCTACTTTGATGTAATGTTCAAAGTCTCCTTTAAATAAACTACTCTCAAGATCGATTACTCTTTCATCACTTTCTTTTGCATAAGTTGTTTTACCGATCCCTGGATATCCCATAATAATCATAATCATTAATTCCTTTCATTTTCTAATCATTATTAAATTCTGACTTTGAAACATTATATCTCGAATTCTATCTAAAATCTGACCGCATAAATCTTCGTAAAGCATTTGTGCGCAAATATCAACATCCAAAGACTCTATCGCACTTTTAGAGAAAGATCTCCGTCGAAAATACAAATGAGTTCTAGGGTTACCCCAATCAATTTGTAGATCAAATAAGTAAACTCCTTGGTCTGAGTCTTCTGTGAGGGATTCTATTATAGGATGCATGAAAGGGGCGACAAATGCAATTCTCTTACATACTATATCTAATATCTGACTTATAGGAGCCTGTTCTTCATATTCTTCATACGCTTTTACTCGCATAATTACTGTTTAATCTCCTTCCCAAATTCCATCAGGTCTTAGTTGAGCAAATGCGATTAACTGATAAAGAGGTTTAATGGCATTTGCAGCAGTAGATTCCCAGTAATCATCGTTAGATCCTTCATTAACTGATACGGTGTACTCTTCTACATCGTACTCACGAGGAGGGGAATGACTGAGTATGTCTTTATAAATGTCTAATTCTTTCTTAGTCACAGGGTCAAGATACCGTGACTTCTTCCTCTCAGTTGTAATCCAATTACCATCTTTATCTTTATATTTATCCTCAATCCTAGTTATCACATCTTTTAGCATAGGGAGACTTTCCGCACCTGTCTTACCGTAAATCCCTCTTATCCCGTATTCAGTTTTAATAGGTCCAGTGGTTCCGTCTGCATAATAAGCAGATATTTCATCATGAGCAAATCGAGGATCGCCTTCAGTTACTTCAAAGTAATATTTACCATAATTCCATGTAATGTTCAAGTGAGCGTCACTGATAGGTACTGGAGTCCATGTATTAGTAAATTCATCGTAGGTTGCTGCAAATGTACCTCCTACCATTACATGTTTAGTAGGTAACTGAATCGTCTCTCTAGTTACTGGATCTTTGAGATAAATATCATAGCTCATTATAATTCTCCTTTAAGAATACTTTTCATCGTTAAATGCTTTTTGAAATTCTGCTAGAAGTGCCACATAGATGTCTTCATAAAATACATCCTCTAACAGCGAAGCTGTACTGTCTGCCTCAAGTGACTGGTGAATAATATTGTAAAGTAATTCTTCTGAATATTTTAGTTCAACTCCTATATATTTATTAACATTTAAAGCGTGTATATCTATGATATAAATGTTAGTAGATGAATCTCTATGAATGTTTCCACCCACAGGAATAATCCTACTCACACGCCCTGCCCCAGCATCAAGAGCAATAGCAGTTATTTCATAAATTTCATCATGGTCTTCTGGGAA
>JAEEGL011667537.1_pt1 | contig 17412 bp, 16 predicted proteins | sample 9134231 | NCBI WGS metagenome assembly JAEEGL01 (sample SAMN16246548, study PRJNA631951) | gut metagenome | biome: gut microbiome; feature: rumen; material: fiber-attached | host: Bos | place: Iran: Karaj | collected 2018-10
AAGACGTTCTTTTCATGGTCACCTATACATATACCGGACATGTCACCGCCAAGTATATGCGTGATATCATCAAGCGCGGCGACATCGGCGAGGTCCGTATGGTAATGGCCGAGTATCCGCAGGGCTGGCTCGCCTTTGAGGGTGACAACGGCGGCAAGCAGGGCGAGTGGCGCACAGACCCGAAGCGCTCCGGTGGTGTCAACTGCCTAGGCGACCTTGGAACTCATGTTGAAAACTTCATCGCCATGGCAACAGGCCTCAAGATCAAAAAAGTCCTTGCAAAACTTGATGTTGTTGTTCCCGGACGTGTTCTTGACGACAACGACAGCGTGATGGTGCAGTATGACAACGGCGCATCCGGCTTCTACTGGACTTCCCAGATAGCCATCGGCTATGACAACGCTCTCCGCGTCCGTATTTACGGCAGCAAGGGCACCATAGAATGGTTCCAGGAGACTCCCGATAAGATAAAGATCATCGACGCTGACAATACCATCCGTGAAGTACACCGCGGCTATAAGCAGATTACCCCGACCGCGGCTAAGTACGGCCGTCTTCCCTCCGGCCACACTGAGGGCTGGCTTGAAGCAATGGGCAATCTCTACACCAGCTTCGCAGAGTGCATCCTTGCCAGAGAAAACGGCACCTTTACTCCCGATATGATCGATTATCAGACTGTTGCTGCCGGCGCCGAAGGCCTTGCGTTTGTTGAAGCCTGCCTCAAGAGCACCAACAACGGCAACATCTGGGTCGATGTGGAAGAGTGATCCGAGCGGCATCATATAACGGAGGATAATATATGGATTTTACCGCATTCAACAAATACATGGTCTGCGATGATGATATCGAAGTCAACAAGGCTGATGATATCGTCCTGGGCTATGAGTTCAAGTGCAAATACCCCACATACAGAGGAGCTTATATCTGCAATGTGCTTTCCATGAGGGTTTTTATCGATGATGTTGAGATACCTCAGGAGAATCTCCGCTTCGGTGTAAACAACAAGTTTTTCCTTATGAGTGAGATCAAGGATATGTATAAGGAATACTGGTTCACCGGAAGCAAGGCAATAATGAGGGTAGTGGACGAAAACGGCATCGCCCCGGGCAAGCACAAGGTGAAAATGCTGATGTCGCACAAGATCCCGTATACCGGTTATTTCGGAAGCTATCTTGTGGTGGACAGCGATTGCGAAAAAACGCTGTCGGTGAAGGAATGAAGGAGGAATGAAAATGGCAAACGATTTAAAATACGGTGTAAGTCTTTATTGTTTCTCTAATTCTTTCCATACAAGACAGCTCGATCTCGAGGGATGCATCAAAAGGGCGAAGGATATAGGATATGACGGAGCAACTCTCGTTGCTGCCCAGTCCTGTGAGGAGTATCCGTTCCCCTCGGATAAATGGCTCTTCAAGCTCCGCGATACAATGCAGAAACATGAGGTGGAGCCTGTCTGCTGGGAAGGCTATATCGATATAGGCATGCGCAATGACAGAGACCTTTCTCCAGAAGAGATAAAGGAATTTACCAGAAACGATATTATCTATGCCCATAAAGCCGGCTTCCATATGATGAAGACCCAGCACTCCATCACTCCCGAAATATTCGAGAGCATGAGGCCGTTCTGCGAAAAGATGGACGTTAAGCTCTGCATAGAGATGCATCATCCGCATCATCCGCTGGTTCCTGTCTGGGAAAAGTATTTTGAGGTTATGGACCGCAGCGATGGCTGGCTCGGCTTTGCTCCCGATATGAGCATCTTCCAGCATTATCCCCATGGCCTGCACATCCGTCAGGCGTATGAAGCCGGCGCAAGACGTGATAAAATCGAAGAAGTGCTTCAGCTCATGCGCGACGGCAAGCCTGAGAGCGAGGTCGAAAAACTTGATCTCAACGAGGTCGAGCGTCAGTACGCCGGAGAGTTCTATCATAAAAACTGCCCCGCCGGAAAACTCGAACAGCTTGAAGGACTGCTCAAGTATGCCCATATGATCCACGGAAAGTTTTACTACCTTGCCGATGATCAGTATGATCCCTGCATCCCGTATGACAAGATCATGCCGATCATAAAGAAGGCCGGATATGACGGATATCTGATAGCGGAGTATGAGGGACATCACTTCACCATAGACGAGGACGATTCCGTTCAGCTTCACCGCTACTGGAGTATGGTCAAGAGAATGTACGACAACGCGTGATTTGAATCTACAGCCAAACACCCGCGTCTCACATGATGAGATGCGGGTGTTTTTTATCAAAAAAACACTCTTTTGAAATAAACACTTGATTGACTAATCAGAATGCTTGTGATACTCTGTGTTTACATAATTTTTCCTTCGGAGGTTTCATAATGGCAATTGAACCGAACGAAAACCTTTCGGGAATGGACCGCAGAGAGCTTTGCGAGTTTGCATCCAGGCTCTGCGCAGAGGTGGATGCCCAGGCCGGGCAGATGGCCTTCCGCGGAGGCATATATGAAGGCAATGTAGGAGTCGATGAGGACGGTAAAATAGTTCTCGGACCTGCCTACAGTGATGAACCGTCCGGTTTGGAGCTGCTCTATGCGGCACCGGAACTGTACTGGCACGGCAGAAAGACTCCCGCCGGGGATGTGTATTCCATAGGGCTGCTGATGTATAAACTCTCCGAGGGCAGACTGCCCTTTGAAAGCGACGACTGCGATGAAAAAAAGGCCCACAGGCTGAGACTGCAGGGGTCTGAGTTCAATAAGCCGGTCAATGCAGGCAGAAGACTTGGAGATATAATCCAGAAAGCACTCAGCTATGATCCGGCAGACAGGTACCGCAATCCCGGTGAAATGAAGATAATGCTCGATAACTGCCTGAAGAATCTCTTCCTGAATGATGAACCATGTGCTGAGGCAGTTTTTAAAAAAAGCGATGATGATCTCAGCGAGATAGAGAGAATGATGGTCAGCATCATCGAGAATCAGAATGATTTTGAAGAAAATGCAGAAGCAGAAACAGTGGATGAATCTTCTGCTGTCGTAGGACCGATATTCGGCGACCAGGGACAGACAGACATAAAAGATGAAGACACATCTGCAACCGATCCTGCAGATGATGATCCTGACTCGGAGACTGAGCCGGAAGCTGGAAGCGGACCGCAGGATCAGGAGGAGGAAGAAGTGTTTATCGGCGAAGAAGTGCCCGATAATTTCGATGATGCATATTCCGATGAGGAGTATATACCCGGGGAAGCAGAGCAGGAGATCTCTTTCCAGGAAGAGAACGGATCTGCAGATGCGGTGCCTCGCCTTTCCAAGGTGGAGGTCGAGCCGGAGTACGAGCCTGTCAGTGTAAGCAGAAACAGTGATGACTTTCCTGATATAATCGTCACCAATACCGGAGAGACCGTTTCACTTTCACAGAAAGAAATTGAGGCTGAGGTGCGCAGAAGAAAGAGAAGACCTCTGATATTCATTGTTATTCTCAGCGTGCTTCTTATGGTAGCTGCGCTGCTGTTCAATAAGATAATGGGACCGGCAAAAGTCATTCCGGAACCTGAACCGGTAGAGGAAACCCCGGCGCCCGTCGTCGTGGTCAACGCACCTGTCGAGACCCCTGAGCCCACACCCGAACTTCCTGTGGAGATGATCTCCGAATACAGATTCTTTGCGGAAAATGTCAGCTGGACGGAAGCAAAAGCACGCTGCGCTGAAGAAGGCGGGCACCTCGTCGTTATAAACGACGCAGATGAGTTCCAGAAAGTTATAGATCTGGCAAGTGAAATGGGCATCAGCGTGGTCTGGATAGGTCTGCACCGTGAAAGTGACATGCTCGTATGGGAGACCGATGACCTGAATGCTGAATTCTATTACAATTGGGACAGAGGCGAACCTTCCGAGTACGACGGCGATACGCCTGAGGACTATGTATTCATGTGGAACTGGACGGGTAGAGGCTGGGTATATAATGACTGCATAAACGACCCTGAAGGAGAATATCCTGCCAACTACAGAAACCAGATCGGCTTTGTCTGTGAGATCGAAAGACCGAAAGAGTAAATTAAGCCGGACGAAAAAATGAAACGGAGGCATCCTGTGATGCCTCCGTTAATTTTTTGTAAATCATGCACAAAGGAAGTATTCCCATCTTATTTGATATATCCAAAACCAAAAATATATGATATACTACGCTATTATAATACCGGGGTTATGCCCAGTTGTCGGGTTCTGATTTATAGTATGAAAAAAGCTTTATGTTTGATTCTAATAATATGCCTCATGATTTCATTGTGTGCCTGCGGGAATTCCCAGGGTTACGGTGTCAGAACCGTTGCCACGCTTGTCAAGCAGGAATACGCGCTTGCCTTCAGGACCGGTGATATCACGATCTTTTATGTATCCGCTGCTATCCAGGTGCTTAATGCGCAGGGCAAGATCGATGAACTGAACAGAAAATGGTTCGGAACATCGCTTGTGACTTTTCCACGTGATGCCGAGGCACTGAACAAGATCGGCATGCCGGAGCCGCGCAATTTTGTGGTCGGTATAGACCTTGACTCTTTCCCCTTTGCCTACAAAGATACGAACGGAGCTTACTGGGGCTTCGATATCGAACTCGCAACGGCAGTATGCGAGTTGCTCGACTGGAATCTTTCCTTCCAGCAGATCGAACATGAGAATACATATGTGGAGCTTTCCTCAGGAAACATAGACTGCGCCTGGGGAGGCATAGCTATCGACCAGAAGATGGTAGATGAAGGTATGTATGAACCTTTAGGACCGTATGTTCAGAACGATATAATAATCGCCTCCAGAGCCGGTTCCGGTATCTCAAGCAAGCTGCAGCTGCGGGGTAAACGCATGGCAATGAACATCAATGATGAGTCTCTTGCTGCGCTGGATACGGTTCCCCGCATCAAAAACAGCCTTGGACAGATAATAAGGCTAACCGGCGGATCGGTGGAGTGTTTCCAGTACCTTTACGACAATAAATGTGATCTTGTTCTTACAGACAGCACGGCAGCGATTTATTACAAAAACAGATAGACCGAAACGGAGATCATCCCATGTGGATCGCAGATAAATGGAAGGATTATGAACTGATAGACTGCTCTTCGGGAGAAAAGCTTGAGCGCTGGGGCAGTTTTATTCTTGTCCGTCCGGATCCTCAGGCAATATGGAATACTCCCCGCATTAACAGATACTGGAACAGACGTGACGCCAGATATTCCAGAAGTGAGACCGGAGGCGGCAGCTGGGACAAGGCCGGACTCCCTGAAAGCTGGAGCATCCGTTATGGAGAACTCAGCTTCAATGTGAGACCCATGAACTTCAAGCATACGGGTCTTTTTCCGGAGCAGGCTGTCAACTGGGACTGGGCGGCTGAGAAGATAAAAAATGCCGGAAGGCATGTGAACGTGCTGAACCTCTTTGCCTATACCGGGGCGGCAACGCTGGCCTGTGCTAAAGCAGGAGCATCTGTATGCCATGTGGATGCGGCAAAGGGGATGGTCGCCTGGGGAAAAGAAAACGCTGCAGTTTCAGGACTTGCAGAATCACCGATTCGCTGGATCGTTGATGACTGTGCTAAATTCGTTGAGCGTGAAATAAGACGAGGCAGAAAGTATGACGCCCTCATTATGGACCCGCCGTCTTACGGCCGCGGGCCGGGCGGTGAAGTGTGGAAGCTGGAGAAAGATCTGTGGCAGTTTGTATCGCTTTGTGCAGGGGTGCTGTCGGATGATCCGCTTTTTGTACTTATCAATTCATATACAACAGGTCTTTCCCCGTCTGTTTTGACTTATATTTCAGAAAGTATATTTACTTCCAGGTTCGGAGGCGGTTCTGTGAGCGATGAGCTGGGTCTTCCCGTTACTGACAGCGGACTCGTCCTTCCGTGCGGAGCTTCCTGCAGATGGGAAGCCTGATGCAGCGGCTGTGCTGCTGAAAGGGTTATGAAAATTGAGCGAGATAATTAGATTTGATTCTGTGCATTTTACATATCCCGGAGATGAGCTGGAGAGCCTTTGCGGAATTTCCCTGAGCATTGAAGAGGGAAGCTTTGTGGCGGTAGTAGGTCATAACGGTTCCGGAAAATCAACTCTGGCAAAGCATATGAATGCCATACTTGTACCGGATGAAGGCAAGGTGACCGTATGCGGCATCGACACATCCGATCAGGAGAGGATCATTGACATTCGCCGGAATGTTGGAATGGTGTTTCAGAATCCGGATAATCAGATAGTTGCGAATGTCGTTGAGGATGATGTGGCATTTGCTCCTGAGAATCTTGGTGTAGAGCCATCAGAAATAAGAAAAAGGGTGGATTCTGCGCTGAGTGAGGTAGGAATGTTTGAATACAGGCAGCACGCGCCGCATCTGCTCTCAGGGGGACAGAAGCAGCGGATAGCAATAGCCGGTGTGATAGCGATGCAGCCTAAGGTTATTGTTCTTGATGAACCGACAGCAATGCTGGACCCGATCGGGCGCAGAGAGGTGCTTTCCACTGTAACTGAGCTGTGCAGACAGCACGGTATGACGGTCGTATTGATCACGCACCATATGGATGAGTGTATTGGTGCAGACAGGATGATCATCATGACTGACGGATACATTACTGCTGACGGGACCCCATCTCAGCTTTTTGCAGATCCGGAGCTCATGGAGAGTCAGGGACTTGATGTGCCTGAAACCGTGAAACTTATGTATGCACTTAATAAGAAAGGCTGGAACCTTCAACTTGACGCACTCGGTGTGGATGAGTGCGCTGAAGAAATCAGAAAGGCTGTTGTAAAGTAACAGATGTCGGAATTACGTTGCGAGAAACTGCGCCATGTATACAGCGCAGGTACTCCGTTTGAAAAAGTCGCCGTTGACTGTATCGACCTCACTGTGCCGCAGGGACAGCTCATCGGTCTGATAGGGCATACAGGTTCAGGCAAATCGACACTGATCCAGCATCTGAACGCGCTGCTGACACCGACTTCGGGCAGGGTGCTTTATGATGGCAGGGATATCAATGAAAATAAATACACCCGCAGAGACATCAGGCATGAAGTAGGCCTTGTGTTCCAGTATCCTGAATACCAGCTTTTCGAAGAGACTGTATATAAAGACATTGCCTTCGGTCCGGGTAACATGGGACTCAGCAGGGATGAAATAAAAGCCAGAGTCGATGAGGCGGCAGGATTCACCGGAATCGACAGGGAACTCTATGAACGGTCCCCGTTGGAGCTTTCCGGAGGACAGAAGCGCAGAATAGCTATTGCCGGAGTCATTGCCATGCGGCCTTCGGTACTTATCCTTGATGAACCTACTGCAGGACTGGATCCTGCGGGAAGCAGACAGCTTCTTGAAAATATCTGCGCATACAGGGAGGAGACCGGATCTACGGTAATCCTTGTGAGCCATAACATGGACGATGTAGCCAGGATCGCTGACAGGATAATCGTTATTTCTGAAGGTAACGTTTTCATGGACGGAACGCCGGCGGAGGTTTTTGCTGATCCTGAAAAGCTTGTCTCTCAGGGACTCGATGTCCCCAAAGCCACGGCAATTGCGATGAAGCTGAGAGAGCGCGGTGTTATTCTGGAGGGATCGGTATGCACTCATGAACAGCTTCTGGCCGCCATTTCCTCTTACAGGGAGGTGCCGGGATGCTGAAAGATATCACACTGGGGCAGTATTTCCCTGGAGATACCGTTGTCCACCGACTTGATCCCAGAACAAAGCTTATATGCGTGATCATTTATATAGTGGCGCTTTTTCTTGCTGTGAACTGGACGGGATATATCGTGGTGATAGCCGCAACGGCGGCATTTATGATCCTGTCAAGAATATCCCCGAAGAGGATATTCTCAGGACTCAAACCCATGATCTTTATAATAGTTCTTACCGGTGCCCTGAATATCTTCTATACTAAAGGAACGCCCGTCGCTGAGGGATGGATCATAACCTGGGAAGGGATAGAACGAGCGGTTCAGATGATCCTGAGGATAACGCTGCTGATCTCCGGGACATTTCTTCTGACCTACACGACCAGCCCCATAGCGATAACCGATGGACTTGAAATACTTCTCAAGCCATTGAAACTCATACGCTTTCCGGTTCACGAGATGACACTTATGATGAGCATGGCGCTCCGCTTTATTCCTACGCTCATCGAGGAAACTGACAAGATAATGTCTGCGCAGCGTGCCAGAGGCGCGGATTTTGAGACAGGCGGACTGGTTAAAAGAGCAAAAGCGCTGCTGCCCATACTTGTTCCGCTGTTTGTCTCTGCTTTCAGACGCGCCGACGAACTTGCAGTTGCAATGGAAAGCCGCTGCTACCATGGCGGAGAGGGACGTACGCGGATGAAACAGCTTAAATTTGCATTGAGAGACTATGTGACGCTTGTTCTGTTCGGCCTGTTTCTTGCTGCGATTATAGTGCTGAGAAAAATCGGAACATGAGAAATATTGCAATACGTCTCAGGTATGACGGCAGTGCCTACCATGGATGGCAGCTGCAGAAGAAAGATATAACAGTTGCCTGCGTGCTTGAGGATGCCATCACTAAAGTGTGCGGACATCCTGTGCGGGTGACCGGCTGCGGCAGAACAGACACCGGAGTGCATGCACTGCGATACTGCGCCAATTTCAAAACAGACTGCTCTATTCCTGCGGACCGGATACCCTATGCTGTGAACGCCAGACTCCCCGGAGACATAGCTGTTACTGATGCCGTGGAGGTGGAAGATGGCTTCAATGCCATCCTTTCATGTATAAAAAAAGAGTATATCTATAAGATACTGAACAGCAAAGTACGCGATCCATTCCTGGAAAACAGAGTCTGCTTCTATCCGCAGCATCTTGACATGGAACAGATGCAGAAGGCTGCTGCAGCGTTTATTGGCACACATGATTTTAAGGCTGTCAGGAGCGAGGGGACGCAGACAAAAACTACTGTCAGGACTGTTTTTTCCTGCACCGCCGAGAAAACGGAAGATATTATAACCATTTCCGTCTGCGCTGATGGGTTTCTTTACAATATGTGCCGTGCAATGGTCGGCACGATGGTTTATGCATCATATGGAAAACTTCGGCCGGAGGACATACCGGCGCTGCTTGAAACCGGGGACAGACGGCTGACCGGTCCGACGATGCCCCCTCAGGGACTTTATCTCAACAGGATATGGTATGATGGTCCCGCCGGGGAAATGATGGCTAAAGACTGAAGATAATCAAAGCTAAAAGGATCTTATTAAGATGAAGCTTGTCATAGATATTGTTCTGCTTGTAATAATAGCTCTGTGTACCTGGAAGGGTTATAAAAAAGGACTTATAGGCAACATTATCAGCCTTTTTATTATAATGGTTGCACTTCTGGGAGGCACAATTCTTTCAAAAGCGTATTCAGGCGAAGTGATCCCGGTCCTGCGCCCGTTTATAAGCGGATATGTCCATTCCCAGAACACAAGGGATAAGATAATCGAAAATATGGGATATAAGACAGGGGACTATTCTCTTGAGGACATACTGGCCAGAGATTCCTCTCTCAGATATGACTATGCATATGAAAGTATGCTGGATATCGGATTCTATGAAAAAACCAGCGAAAAACTGGCAGAAGATGCAGTGGACTATTCTGAAGCAAATGATATGTCCATGGCGGATGCGACGATTGAGGTGATGTGCGATACGATGACCTATGTCGCGGGACTCACCGTGGCGTTCCTGATGATACTTATACTTCTGGTCGCCATCGGAAATCTGTTCAATCTTTCGCTCAGGCTGCCCAATATGGAGATGGTGGATGAGATAGGCGGCTCTGTACTGGGCTTTATAAAAGGCTTTTTATACTGTGTGCTGCTGTGCTGGTTCCTGAGCTTCCTCGGCGCAATTCTCGGAAGAAACACTCTTTATAACACTACTCTTGCCAGGTTCTTCCTTTCATTTAAATTCATCACCAACGGACTTCTTTGATCAAACGGAGGAAAAATGCAGTTTACTACCTGTTCCCGCTGCGGGAAAAATCCCGCGGTGGTGTTCATAACCAAATACGAGAATAATCAGGCAAAGAACGAAGGGCTTTGTCTTAAGTGCGCACGTGAGCTCCACATCAAGCCTGTCGATGACGTGCTGGATAAGATGGGGATATCCGATGATGAACTGGACGGACTCTCCGGAGACATGATGACTGCGCTTTCCGGAGTGGAAGACCTTCTCGAATCCAATGAAGAAGGTTCGTCTGAAGAGGACGATGACGGCAAGACAGCCACGTTCCCGTTTTTCGGCAAGCTTTTCAACGGTCTCAAGGAAGGACTTGCAGCCCAGCAGAACGGAAAACCGGCGAATGAACCGCCTGCACCGTCTCAACCGCCCGTATCAGGCCGGCAGCAGCGGACATCTGCGCAGGATAACCGGCGTGCACAGAAAAGAAAATTCCTTGATACCTATTGTATAGATCTCACTGCAAGAGCCAGGGAAGGAAAGCTGGACAATATGATCGGGAGAGAGGAGGAGCTTGAAAGAGTTATCCAGATCCTCAACCGCCGTCAGAAAAACAACCCCTGTCTCATCGGAGAACCGGGCGTTGGCAAGACTGCAATAGCCGAAGGACTTGCCCAGAGGATCGCCATGGGCAATGTCCCGTATAAACTGAGGGACAAGGAAGTTCACCTGCTGGATCTCACAGCCCTTGTTGCCGGCACTCAGTTCAGAGGCCAGTTTGAAAGCAGAATGAAGGGGCTTATTGAGGAGATACGCAGGCAGGGCAATATCATTCTTGTTATCGATGAAGTACACAATATTGTGGGCGCGGGTGATGCCGAAGGCAGCATGAACGCCGCAAATATTCTGAAACCTGCACTGTCCCGAGGCGAGATACAGGTCATCGGAGCAACCACCTTCACCGAATACAGAAAGCATATCGAGAAGGACAGCGCCCTTGAAAGAAGATTCCAGCCGGTCACAGTGGCTGAGCCATCCATAAATGATAGCATTGCCATCATTAAGGGAATTGCGCATTATTACGAAGAATGCCACGGCGTGGAGATCCCGGACGAAATGTGCCGTCAGGCTGTAATGCTCAGTGAGAGGTATATCACCGACCGTTTCCTTCCGGATAAGGCCATTGACCTCATAGATGAGGCCTGCTCGGACGTGAACCTGAAAGATCCGGACATAAATCGCCGGATGATTGCAGAGAAGGATCTTGAGAATCTCCGTTTTGAGCGGGAGTCACTAATGAGCGCAGAGGTCCCTAAAGATATAGAGGATCCTGATGCATTTCTGCAGATGAGATATGCAAGGATAGCAGATCTTCGAAGCAAAGAGCTCCAGCGTGAGCAGGAGATACAGGAGATCGAAGCCAAAGGCAGACCGCAGCTTAAAATAGATAATCTTGCACGTATAATTGAACTCTGGACAAAGATCCCTGCCAGCACGATAAAGGAAGGGGAACTGCAGAGGCTTGCCGGTCTGGAGGACAGACTGAAACAGCACATTATAGGTCAGGACGAGGCGGTCAAGGCGGTCTGTGCCGCAATAAGACGCGGGAGAGTAGGACTGAAGGTCAAGAGAAAACCGGTGAGCTTCATATTTGTCGGCGGCACGGGAGTTGGAAAGACGGAACTTGTAAAACAGCTTGCCGCGGATATGTTCGATACCCCGGAATCGCTTATCAGGCTGGATATGTCCGAATTTATGGAAAAGTTCTCGGTTTCACGCATTATCGGCTCACCTCCCGGATATGTGGGATATGATGAGGCGGGACAGCTCACAGAGAAGATCCGCAGAAGACCTTACAGCGTTGTCCTGTTCGACGAGATAGAGAAAGCCCACCCAGATGTTATGAACATCCTTCTGCAGATACTTGATGACGGCAGGATCACGGATGCACAGGGCAGAACTGTCAATTTTGAGAATACCATAATAGTGATGACCACAAATGCCGGCAGCGGAAACCGCAGCGGAAGCGTCGGCTTCGGAGGCTCTGTCAGTGATATGGGCCGTGAAAAGGCGATGAAAGCTCTTGGAGAGTTTCTCAGACCTGAGTTTCTTAACAGAGTGGATGAGATCATATGCTTCAATCAGCTCAGCGAAGATGATTTCCGCGGCATTGCTAAGATAATGCTCGGTGAAGTCGGTGCTGTTCTCTCAGAACGGAACATTGCTTTCAGCTGGGACGACAGCCTTGTTGATATGCTCGTTAAAGAGGCGTATTCAATAACATACGGGGCCAGAGAACTGAGAAGGATCATACAGAAAAAGATAGAGGATCCGCTCGCAGAGGAGATGGTTAAGCCACGCGAAGGCGGCATAAGATCAATAGAGATATCCGTTGTAAACGGTGAACTTGTTATAAAGATCGATCCAGAGGCGGCATGAAAAAGCTGAAACCCCTGATAGTCACGTTCGCGATCCTTTCGCTGCTTTTCATATGGACAAATTCATTTCTCTCCTCAGGGGCGTCATCCAGAGCAAGCGGGTATTTTACGCGAATCCTGACACCGTTTCTTGAGCTTATATTCGGCAGAGGAAATGTAACTGAGCACCTTGTAAGGAAGCTCGCGCATTTCTCAGAATATGCCTTTTACGGAATCTGGCTTGCGTTGTGGATGAAAGCTGATGAAAGAAACGCGCTCTACGCACTCTTTGCAGGCTTTGTGACAGCCTTTCTAGATGAGACCATACAGATGTTCACTGGCAGAGGCCCGTCGATAAAGGATGTCTGGATAGATGTGTTCGGCATAACCGCCGGGATCGGAGTCATCCATATAGTCATAGCAATCGTCAGACATTGCGGGAAAAATGAAGAATAAAAGAAGCAGTATGCTGGTTGTCATCAGCAACTGCTTCTTTTCTATAATTCTTTCACTGGCCGGTATCTGACTCTCCATGATGGCAGAATTACATGTGATCAAGCAAACTATGGTCACAGATACATGTGACAATAGCTTTTTGTGATCACCCTATATGTTTTGAACTGCTAAATGACGCAAATGACGCAAATGACGCTAATGACGCTAATGACGCTATCATCCTGCTGCCAAAATACCGTCATTTGCGTCATTTGCGTCATGGACCCATTTCCACCGATGCTTTTTCTAATAGAATGAGGAATCTTTTACGTTACCGTCAGAGATCCACAAATGAACGAGAGAACCCTCAAAGCATTGATATAACTATATATTCTTCACTTGAGGTAAGCCGCAAGTGAACAAATGAAACCGCAAGTGAGACTCTTCACTTGCGGTGGCCGCAAATGAGCAAAGCGTTGGTATCACAGCGTTCTTTCTTCACTTGCGCATTTGTGTATTCCTAACGGAAAGAATAGCAAGTGAGCAAGTGCGGGGAAACGTCTGACATAAAAACAGGATATGAACTACGATCTGCAGCCGGCGTAAATGGTGACCGCTGTTCTTAAATGAAAAACACCGGCAGGTGTACACCTGCCGGTATTTGATCAATATAAAAATATTTTCAGACTTCGGGATCCTGTCCTTCTGAAGCAGCTGCATCCGCTTCAGGGGCGGGAGTTTCTTCAACGGCTGCATTCTCAACGGGAATCATTTCAAATTTGTAGCCGCAGTTAGTGCAGAATTTGCTCTCTTTTGCATTTTTGCTTCCGCATTGCGGACAGAACTTGAATTCACCTGCAGGAGCAGCCGGTGCGGCAGGAACTGCTTTCACCTTCTCGGGAGGATCATTCATGGAGTCATCGAACTGGGGGCCTTCGTCTGCGTTGCGCTGGATCTCAACATAAAACGCAGCCTGGATGAGACCGGCAAAAAGGACGGCAAAGAGACAGAAGGCGAGATAGAGAAGAAATGCGACTAAGCCGAATATGAAGCCGATGTACTTGATCTGGGCAAGCAGCACAAGAATCAGGAATGCGACCCATACTATGACTATCCAAAGCAGATCCGCCCAGAACATCTTTGCCTTGAAGCCTTCGGTGCGCTTTTTGGAGACTTTATATGCCTCGGTCGCGGGAACATCCGGCTCCATCATGAGGATGTAAGGAGTGAGTCGGTATTCATAAGAGCGGATCACAGCAAATACGATGCCAACAACAGGGATGAGTGACCAGAGAAATACCCACAGATACATGTATCCCATTCCGCAGAGAACTCTCTTAATGGTCTTCCAGTCCTTAAAGCAGTCAAAAAGCTGCAGCGTGCGGATCTCTTCACCCAGGTAGCCGCGAAGGAATATCATGACCAGAGCAACGTCAAAGAGAAGCCCGATCGCAATACCTACACCGGGGATTATTCCGAACATAAGATTTGCCAGGAAAACAAGGAGAACACTCAGCAGTGAAAGCCCCCAGAGCTTTAACGGCTTGCGGCTTAGAACGGTAAATGCTCTTCCGTAGATCTTTTTAATCATTTTTTGACCTCCGATCCGATAATTTGTTAAAATTATAGCACAGCGCTCATGATTGCACAATAAGACTATATTAACAAATTGTTATTTATATAATCATGATCATAACTCTGATAAATACTGCCTGGATCCCGGATTGTTGCCAAACACTTTCATTCGTGGTATATTCAGGAAAAATGCCGGAAAAGGAGAAAAACATGCAGATAACATACAGACCTAAGGGCACTTGCTCACGGCTAATGGAAATTGAAACAGACGGGAATACGGTAAAGAGTCTTAAGGTTTTAGGCGGCTGTGACGGGAACCTCAAAGGGATCGCAAAGCTTGTTGAAGGCATGGAGATAGATGAGGTCATCTCCAGACTCGAGGGCGTTCGCTGCGGTTCAAAATCCACGTCATGTCCCGACCAGATCGCCAAGGCGTTGAAGATGGCAAAGGAACAGGCCTGAATGCTTGAGCAGATACTTAAGGAAGGATTCAGGGAATTAGGACTGCCTTTATCTGAAGAGGCAATTAGAAAATACCGGGTATACTGTGATCAGCTGCTTGAAACCAACAAGGTGATGAATCTGACAGCTATTGAAGGCGAAGATGATACGTCAAGGCTTCATTTTCTGGACTGTGCAGCATTGCTCTGCTTTGAGGATTTTAAAGGGAAAAGCCTTGTTGATATCGGCACTGGAGCCGGCTTCCCGGGACTTGCACTGAAGATCGCAGAGCCGGATATAAACCTCACGCTGCTTGACAGTCTTGATAAGCGCGTAGGTTTTTTAAAAAACACCTGTGATATGCTGGATATGGAAGATGTGGAGTGTATCCATGCAAGAGCGGAAGAGATACCATCCGGATTTCGAGAAAGCTTTGATATCGCAGCATCAAGGGCTGTTGCCAGGCTCAATGTCCTTGCAGAACTGTGTCTCCCATATGTCAAGCCCGGGGGAGTGTTCATTGCCATGAAAGGACCGGAAGTGGACGAAGAGCTGGATGAAGCAAAGCCTGCGATAAAGAAGCTGGGCGGTAAGACTGAGGCAGTGAATAAATACACGATATTCGGAACGGATATTGTCCATTCTGCAATACTTATCAGGAAAGTATCATCCACACCGGCAGGATTCCCGAGAAAATGGGCACAGATAAAGAAAAAACCGCTGTAAAAAAACGGACTCTGATAAAGAGTCCGTTTTTCATATTTAATGAGTCAGACCTGATATCTTCTCACTTATCTTCTGCATCTCCGGCCTGTTTTTCATGGTCTTTCATATCGGCTGTTTCGGCTTCAGTCTCCTGACCGTTTTCCGGTATATCTTCATCGACGGTGCTTTCGGCATCTGCAGATTCAGCTTCGTTTCCTTCATCCGGCAGGTTTTCGATATATGCAGGTTCCAGCTTCAGCGTGCCGTTTTTAACTCTCCTGGCGTTATAAATGAGCATTACTGCAGCAAACACTGCCAGAATTGCTGAAAGAAGCTGTGAAACGCGGATGCCTGAGTTTCCGATATAAAGAGAGTCAGTCCTCAGTCCCTCGATAAGCGTTCTTCCAATACCGTATACCAGCAGGTATATCAGCATGATCTGACCATTGTATTTTCTTTTATTCTTTTTCAGGAAAATGCTGAGGAAAATGAAAAGAGCAAAATTCCAGAGACTCTCATAGAGGAATGTAGGATGGACATAGATAGTACTGCCGTCAGGTGATGTAAGACCCATTCGGCAGAATATGCCGGTCTCACGCCCAAAAGCCTCTCTGTTGAAAAAGTTGCCCCATCTGCCTATCATCTGCCCTATGATAACGCCTACGATAACCAGATCGAGCATCGCGGCCACGCGCATTTTTTTATGGCGGCAAAGGAAGAAAATGACGATGATCCCTGCTATTATTCCGCCGTATATTGCAAGTCCGCCTTCCCATATGGCTATGATCTTGGAGGGATTGGCGATGTAATATTCAAGGGAAAACAGAACATAGTATAGCCTTGCTCCGATTATCCCTATCGGTATCGTCCATATGATCGTGTCATACAGATCATCCTCGCGTATTCCGAAGCTTTTGCACTTCTTTGTCATCCAGATGATAGCCAGAAGAAAAGCAGCAGCGATAACTATCCCGTACAAATAGATCGTCCGGCCGAAAACCGTAACATATGAAGGAGGATTGATCGTCCAGCTGCCAAGGAACGGAAAACTTATAAGACTGTCGCGCTGTATAGTTTCTATTATCTCTGTCATTGTATATTGCCTTTCAAAAAATAATGCGGTCAGGGATGGATAACGCTCATTGCAAGCCTTTCCGGCGCGAAATACTCGGTAAGGAATGCCACGCACTCCTCAACGCCTATCTTCTCGAGGATCTCAGGACCGTCAAACGGACAGGATCCGTGGAAATGTCCTTCTGCAAGACCTATGCATACTGTTTCAAAATCTTCGAATGACCTCAGGGCACCGCCTATCGAGGCTTTTTTTATTCGCCTGAAGAGACCGGGTTCAATGCCCAGAGCCTTAACTCTGTCTATTTCAGCGCAGACCTCATTGAGCACTGCATCCGGGTCAGGGCTTTCACCGCTGAGACTTACCATAGCGGTGTCACATACATAATCCACGTCCCACGAAAAACTCCTGTTTATAAGACCGGAACTGTACAGTCTGTTATAGAAGGCGGAGGATGGCCCAAAAACACAAAGAACAGCGAGTTTTGCCGTAAGCTGCTGACGTGTCCGGTCACTTTCTGAAGGGAGTATTTTTGAACCGATGATAAACTGAGGGGCAGATATTTCAGCGGCTGCGCTTATACTCGTTTCATATGGCAGGACACCATCCCCTTCACCATAATCCGGCTCAGGTACGGAAGCGGATTCCCAGCCCGAAAGCGTTTCCTCCGCAATGGCCACGACATCCTCCGCTTTTATGTTGCCTTCAACGCAGAGGATCATGTTCCCGGGACAGTAGAAAGTCTGATGGCATTTATACAGGGTATCGGCGGTGATACCGGAGATGCTTTCCGCTGTACCTGCTACCTCAACCTTCACGGGGTGGTTCCTGTAGAGAAGTTTCAGAAAATTGTAATACAGTGTGCGG
>JAEEGL015017886.1_pt1 | contig 17412 bp, 11 predicted proteins | sample 9134231 | NCBI WGS metagenome assembly JAEEGL01 (sample SAMN16246548, study PRJNA631951) | gut metagenome | biome: gut microbiome; feature: rumen; material: fiber-attached | host: Bos | place: Iran: Karaj | collected 2018-10
ATTCTCCGACAGTTTTGCCAGGTAATCGTCGTCAAGGTGTGCGCTGGCGATGTAGCCGTTGTTCATGAACTTCTTCACGCTGGCCACGACAGCGGCGAATTCCTCACCGGGGATGACTTGTAGCGACTGCACATAAATCTTGCTATACTTAGCGGCGCCGATGGCGTGGAGCAGGTAGCGTGGCTCGTAGTAGTCGCGCTTCACGATGTCGCCGTTGTCGTCGGTGTTCTCACCGGCGCTGGCTCGGTTGATGCAAATGTCACTTGAGAAACTCATGTAGACGTCGGCATTGGGGAATGCCTTCTCATAGGCAGCAATGGTCTTGTCGAAGGCCAGGAAAGCGTTGTTCCAAGTAGAGCCAAAGGCAACCAGCAGAACGGCCACGTCTTTCTTAGACTTTGCCTTCTGGTCAGCAACAATCGAATCGTTGTAACTGTACTCCGATTTCATATTGTAGATAATTTTTTCTACTGTTTTTTCATCATCGCTGCTGCAAGCAGTGAACACGGGTGCTACCAGGGCGAATGCCATCGTAGCGAGGATAAAAGACTTAATTTTCTTCATTGTTTGATTTTTGTTTAGGTGAATAAATATTGTTTTTAATTCTCTTGCCATAGTTGAACTTGATGTTGAGGGTGGCATAGACCGTTGTGCCGGGGGTGTTGGTGCCCAGATGGTAGGGACGCATGGTGCGGTCTATGTAGTTGAAGATATTGTCGATGCCCACATCCAACTTGAAGGGGTGAGAGGTGAGAGATGATGAGTGATGATGTCGTTTTGCACCAAACTCGTGCGTGGTATTCAGGCGCCATATCTGGAAGGCCTTTCCGTTGCCGTTGTTCTGGTAGAAGCGTGTGCTGCTGCCGTGTGTGGTGAGGCTGGCACCCAGTTTGTAGGCGGGACTGAAAGCATGGCTATAGATAGCCGATGCGTTCCATTTGTGGTGTGCTGTGCCGTCGATGATGACGGTGGTCATGATGTCTTTCGACGTATTATAGAGGTTGGCCTTCGTATCGAGATAACTGTAGGCCGAACTGACCGTCAGTTCTTTCGTTACCTTATACGACAGTGTGGCATCCAGTCCACTGGTGCGCGCGTCGTCCATGTTCTTATACATACGCGCCTGCACCTTACTGCTGCCGTCGCCAAGATAGGCCGTGGTGACACCGGCGGGAATCTCGCCTACGTCCACATTCACCAGCGCTATCATGTTATCCAGTTTGTTCAGATAGCCGGTGACAGATGCCGTAAGCCGGCGGCCGCGATACTCCACACTGGCTGAGTAATAGTTGCTGGTCTGGGGATTCAGGCTGGTATTGCCGATGTTGAAGAAGGTGCTACTGCCCATCAGGTGCAGATAGCGGTAGTGCAACTCCTTAACAGTGGGTGTCTTAAAACCCTGGCTCCAGCCGAGGCGGAAGCGGAAATCGCCGACGGCGAGCATGGTACTGACCTTCGGCGTCAGTCGCAGCCCGAAGTTGCGGTTGTCCACAAGGCGCAGCCCAGCGGTGATGTTCAGCCACTTCAGCAGGTCGAACTCATCCTGCACATAGAGTGCTGCCGTCCAGTCGTCGGCCGTGGTTCGAGGAGATTTGGAATCCCCGAGGCGTTCGGGTGCTTTCAGGTAGTCGTAGCGGTATTCTGTGCCCACATTCATGGTGTTGTTGGAGGGCAGATGGAAGATGCCCTTCAGTTGTGCCATCGCGCGCTGCTGGTCGCTCTGCAACTTGCTCTGCCCGGGCAGCATGGGCACCGAGAACCACTCGCCGTTCTGGTCGCCGTACTCTTCGCCCTGTAGCAACACGTAGTCGTAGTGCTTGGCCGTATAGTCGTAGTAATAGGCATGCTTGTTCCAGTCGATATCCAGCGTTAGGTAGTTATCCCCTTCATCTTTTATTTTATCATTTTCCAACAGCCACTTCCCGCCCACCGAGGCCGAGGCGTTGTTGTAGCGCAGGTCGTAGGTGTAGACGTCGCAACTGGGATGGCGGCCGTTGGTGGGGCGCAAGATGTTCTTTTTGTAGTACGAGCCTTCGGCATAGAACTGTAGGGCCTTTGTGGGCTGATAGGTCAGACGTTCGGCCACCTGCCAGTTGTGGAACTTGTTCACCGTCTTGTTCCGACTGTCGGTGAGCACCATGCCCTCGGCCCACTCTTCGGCGGTGTTCTGCCAGCCGTCGCTGCGCTGCAGTTGGAAGTTGGTCTGCGAGGTGAACTTGCCAAAAGCAAGTACCATAGTGTTGTGCTGGCGCAGGTCGTTGTGGGAGCCATAGCGCGTGCTGTTGTCAATATAGACGCCCTTTTCAGTATGTTTCTTAGTGATGATGTTGATGACGCCAGCCATCGCGTCGCTGCCATAGAGTGCACTCTGCGCACCCTTCACTATCTCTATCTTCTCAATGTTGTGGGGGTCGATGAGCGAGAGGTCGTTCTCGCCGCCCACGTCACCATGGATGCGTTTGCCATCAATGAGCACGAGGATATAGTTATTGCCAAGGCCGTTCATCTGCATCTGGCTGCCCATGTCGCCCTCGTTGAAGGCAAACGATGCGGTAAGGCCCGAGAGAATATCTTCGAGGCTCTTACCGCCATACTGGCGCAGCATATTACTGGTGATTACCTCAGTATGCACCGGCACATCGCGAAGCAGGTGGCGGGTGCCTGTAGCCGTCACCACCACCTCCTGCAGCGAGTCGCCTATAAGAGGCTCCTGTGCTTCCAGCGTAGTCAGCATTCCAATCAGGAACGCCCATATCATCATTAATCGTTTCATTTTCAATTCTCCTTTACCTCCTTTACTCCTTCACTCCTTTACTCCTTTACCTCCTTCACTCCTTAGAAAAAGGGAGCATGTGCTATCTCCCGACAGGACGTCTCCCATTTGAACTTATATAATAATACACGTATGCGCATTGATACACATATAACTCCTTCTTACTACCTCTAATTATTTTCTCCTGCCCTTACATCGAGAGCAGTCGATTTATTCCTGCAAAAGGCTGGTCTTCAGACTTTCCTCCACTCCCAAGCGCCTTCTCACCCAAGCGGGCAATGGCGTTTATGCTTAGGAGCCATAATGGAGTTCACTGCTGCGGGACAGTCGGAGATTCTCACTCCAGTTCCCAATTAATCGCGGCTAAGCGAACCTTTGCGGGCAGTACCACCTACGGCATTGCGGGTGCAAAGGTACAACAAATATATGAAATCACAAAATATTTTGTTTTTCTTTTGCATTTTGCACGTTTATTTGTACCTTTGCACCCGATTTGGTGATTCCCTGGTGTTTCATCGGGGAAGAGAGGGAATCAGGTGAGAGACCTGAACAGTGCCCGCTACTGTAATTTCCATTGTGAAAAGCCATAATATCCACTGACTTGATGATTGAAGATTGAAAGTTGGGAAGGAGGCTTTTGGGAGAGAGTCAGGAAACCTGCCAGTCGTAACAATGCAAAGCGAACGCCTCGGGAGCAAGGTTTCGAAAGTGAAAGTAAAGAGTGAAAAGTGAAAGATCTGCTGCCGCTTTTAAAGTGAAGAGCGAAAGATTACTGACGATGCTGATACTGTGGCTCATGGTCACAGCAATGGCTATTGCCCAAAAACCACGGAAGAGCACGCTGCGCGACTCCGTGACCTTGGACAACGTGACCGTTGTGGGCAAGAGCAAGACGCAGCAGTTGCGCGAGGGTGCACTGACCGTCAGTGCCATCGATGTGCGCTCGATGATTGGCAGCATCAGCAATCTGAACAGCCTCATTGACCATACGGCAGGCGTGAAGATTCGCGAAGAAGGGGGCATGGGCAGCGATTTCGACCTGAGCATCAACGGACTCTCGGGCAATGCCGTGAGATATTTCATTGATGGGGTACCCCTTGACACGAAAGGCAGCGGCGTGACACTGGCCAACCTGCCCATAAGCCTTATCGACCATATAGAGATATACAAAGGTGTGGTGCCGACGTGGCTGAGCAGCGACGCGCTGGGCGGTGCCGTCAACGTGGTGACCACCCGCAAGAAGAGCAACTATCTGGACGTATCGTATGGCACGGGATCCTTCCATACCCATCGGGCCGACCTCAACAGCCAATGGACGATGGCCAACGGCCTGACCATCCGTCCTACGCTGGGGGCCAACTACTCGAAGAACGACTACATGATGAAAGGCGTAGAACTGTGGGACGAGAGCGCACGGAAGTTCTTGTCGCAGAATCGCCGCCGTTTCCACGACGACTACCTCTCGCTGTTAGGTCAGGTGGAAGTAGGATTCACAGATAAATGGTGGGCCGACGAGTTTTTCGTCAGTGCCTCCTACCAGCAAACCGACAAAGAGATTCAGACCGGGCAGGTACAGACGCGCGTCATCGGTATGGCCGAACGCGAGGCGAAGGCCTGGAGTGTGGGCATGCGCTATCAGAAGCAGCACTTCCTGCTCGATGACCTGAGTGCCAGCCTACTGCTGTCGCACACATGGGACCACTCCATCGCCACCGATACCGCCCACCGCCAGTACGACTGGAACGGCGACTATATAACAAGCGGACGTAACGAACTGAACGGCCGGAACTTCAAACGCCGGCACATCAAACGTCCTCTGACGGTGGTGCGTGCGGAGTTCAACTATCATTCGCTCAACCTGAGTTATGCGCTGAACCGCACAGGCAACAACCGCTGGGACGACGTAGACCAGGAGTTCGAACCCGCCAACGACGTGCTGGCCAAGCACATCATCGGACTAACCTACAACCAGTCGCTCTGGCAGGGAAGGATGTACAACACTTTTTTCCTGAAAGACTACATTAACTACCTGAACGTAGAACAGACCGACCTCGCCTTCCTCACCAATTCGCGCGACGTCACCGGCTCCAATACCCAAAACAACCTGGGCGGCGGCATAGGCACACGACTGCAGTTACTATCCTCTCACCTCTCACCTCACACCTCTCACCTCTCACTTAATCTGAAAGCCAGTTACGAGCATAGTGTACGTCTGCCACTGGCCCGCGAACTATTAGGCAACGGCACCACCATCTATGCCAACATGGCACTGAAGCCAGAAAGCAGCGATAACCTGAACCTGGGACTCTTCGGAACGCTGAGCAGCGGACAGCACACGCTGTTTTACGAGGTCAACGGCTTCCTGCGCTTCGTTGACAACTACATACAGCCAAGGATTTCCGAGAAAGAGGGCATGATGCAGTATGGCAATGAGCCTGCCGTGCATATCAAGGGTGTGGAAGGCGAACTGCGTTACGACTGGAGCCAGCGTCTGCAGGTGACGGGCAACATCAGTTGGCAGGATGCCCGCAACCGCTTGAAATACTTAGACAACGGACAGGCGAACGCCACCTACAACAACCGCGTGCCCAACCGCCCGTGGCTGTTTGGTTCGGCCGAGGTGCGCTACGATGCTGCTGAACTAATATCTCACCTCCTGCCCCTCACCTCTCACCTCTACATTTCTGCCGACTACCAATGGGTACACTGGTTCTACCTGTCATGGGAAGCCTACGGCAGTAAGGACACGAAAGCCCGCATACCGGAGAAGAGCATCGTGGGTGCCAACGTGACGTACTCATGGTACAACAACCGCTACAGCATTTCGCTTGACTGCGAAAACCTGCTCGACAAGACCGTCTACGACAACTACAAACTACAGCGGCCAGGCCGAACGTTATTCCTGAAATTCAGATTCTTATTACAATAAACATTTTAACAACAAAACAAAAAAAGACAATGAAAAAGTTAAGTTTCTTTCATTCACTTATGGCAGGCCTGATGATGGCCGCTGCCTTCACAGCATGTTCAAGCGATGATGACAACAACACGCCTACGCCAGAACCAGAGCCGGAACCACAGCCAGTGGTTGTAGACACCCACCATTATGACCTCACCATTACCGTGGGCAAGCACGGTGGCATGAGCAAGACAGAGACCCACGTCACACTGAGCGCCGACTCGCTTGACAATGCCGACGCTACCATCGACTTCGAAGGCAAGGGTGTAGAGATTACCGACTATACCATCGAGAGCATCTACGACAATGAGTTTATGTATCAGGTTCCTTCGTCCAAGGACCGCTTCTCGAAACTGCAACTCAAGGACAACAAGATGAATGTCATTCAGGAGCAGAAATTCAAGGAGAACACCTATACACCGCGCAACTATACCCATGCCTGGCTCGATGCAAACACCCTGCTCATCATGTCGACCGACGATGACCACACAAAGGTGATCTGGACTAAACTCAACACCACCGACATGAGCATCATTGCTGAGGGCACGATAGATGAAATCAAGGTGGCCGAAGGCTACAATGTGCTGACGACCAGCGGTCTGCTGACCTATCGTAAGAGCGACAAAAAACTCTTCTATTTCTATTTCAACAAGGGTGTGACCAGCGGTAGCAACAAGACCACCAACGAACCATTCTTCCGCATCGCCGTCATCAATCCCGAAACCATGAAGGTGGAGAAGGAGATTGTCAATCAGGAGGCTTCCCAGATGCAAGGCTCAGCCTACGGCGAACTGCTGCAGGACTTCATCTTCTTCGACAAGGATGACAACCTCTATCTCACGGCTTTCAGCACGAAGAGCAAGAAGAACTACGGCCAGTTGATTCGCATCAAGAAGGGCGAGTTTGACTTCGAGGCTGGCTACAATGCCTTCCCCGACACCAAGGGAAAGATTCTCACTATCCAGTATCTTGGCGGCAGCAAGGCCTTGGCTTACTCTGGCGACAACGAGGTGGGCACCGGCATTCAGGATGTGGCCTACTACTACTCTATCGTCGACCTCAACGCCAAGACCGCCACACGGCTGCAGTACAACGGCACCGACCTGCCTTATTGCGCAGGCAGTTTCTCGCAGCGCTCAGTATACAACGCCAACGAGAACAAGGCCTACATCGGCATCAGCAATGACACCGAGAACCGCATCTACGTCTACGACGTGACTACAGGCAAAGTAACCCAAGGTGCAAAACTGACTACCGGTGTCTACTTCGACCAGATTCGTTTCTTCGAGAAGTAATGCTATGAATCCCATTATTTTCCTGTCGCTGGGGCCTGGCGACCCCGACCTGCTGACCGTCAAGGCTGTAAAAACCTTGAAGGCAGCCGATGTCATCATGGTTCCAGCGACAGGAAGCAGATCTCGCGCCGCCGACATTATCCGCGAGTGGTGCGACAAAAGCCGCCTGACGGTCTATGAGTTACCCATGCTCAAAGACCGCCAGGCGGTTTCCGCTGTCTACGACCGCATCTATGCCGACTGCGTCAGCCTCTACCACAAAGGGAGACGCGTGGTCGTGGCTGTCGAGGGCGATGTCAGCATCTATGCCTCCATCCACTACGTGATGGACCGCCTGCAGGCAGCAGGCATCCCTACAGAGCAATCGCCCGGCATCCCGTCGTTTATCGCTGCAGCAGCCGAGGCCGGCCTCTCCCTGGTCATCCAGCAGCAGCGGCTCATCGTCCTGCCCGGCAACGTAGGTCACACGGAAGACCAAGCAAGTACAGATAATATCTCGGTGCAGATGCTACGCCAACTATTAGAGAGCCATCACGTGGTAGTTATAATGAAACTATCGCAATGTCAGGATGCCGTGAAGGAATTCCTGCGCCAGAACGAGGCCGCTGTGTGTCATTACTTCGAGAATATCGGCACGCCAGAAGCCTATCATACCACCGACCTACATGAAATAACAGGTCGCCACATGCCTTATTTTTCACTTTGTATCATTTACCCTGCTTGATTTTGAAAAATAATTCGTATCTTTGCCAACGATATGAAGACAGCATTTATGATAGCAGCCCCCATGAGCGGCTCGGGCAAGACAACCATTGCCCGTGGTCTAATGGCACTTTTCACTCAAAAGGGCTACACTGTGCAGCCCTTCAAGTGCGGACCCGACTATATTGATACGAAGTTCCATGAGGCGGTATGCGGAAGACCCAGCATCAACCTCGACACCTTTATGGCCAGTCCCGACCACGTCCGTTCCCTTTTCGCCCGCTATAGCGGTTCCAGTGTAGGCTGCGGCTCCGTCGCAGCAAGCCCCACCCCGTTCCGTGCAGGCTGCGGCTCCGTCGCAGCAACCGCCTCCCCCGACGTCTGCATCGTAGAGGGCATGATGGGCCTTTACGACGGCTACGATCGCGAGCAAGGTTCCTCCTACGAAATAGCCCGCATACTCGAACTGCCCATCGTCCTTGTGGTAGATGCCAGGAGCGCTGCATATTCCATGGCTGCCCTCCTCTCTGGGTTTATGAATTTCCGTCCAGGAGAATGCGCAGTAGTAGGCCACGCCTCCGAACGTTGCAATCACCGACTTGCTTCGCAACGCTCGGAGGCGTTGTCCACTAACCATCCTCGGAATCAGATAGTGGGTGTAATATATAATAAGGTGGGGTCTACGAAACATGAGGCCCTCCTCCGCCAGGTCTGCGACGACCTCGGTGTCCCGTGCCTCGGATGCATTCCCAAAAGCGCAGTTCTCGAGCAGTCCTCTCGTTACCTCGGCCTCGACTTCTCGCAGGAACCAGACACCGAAGCCCTCGTAAACCTTCTCGCCGAGCACCTTGACATCGAAAAGTTACTACTCTTGACCCCAAGAGTCGATGAATCTGACAAAAAACAGGCATTCTTGACCCCAAGAGTCGATGTTCTTGATGGAAATCATGCTCTACCGACCTCGGTAGAACACCATTTTAATGAAAAACATACTCTATCGACCTCAGTTCTCGTTGCACGCAACGCCGAGAGTTTCTCATTCATCTATGCGGAGACCCTCGACCGCCTAGGCAACGTCCGCTTCTTCGACCCGGAGACCGACGTGCCCGACTTCGAGGGCATCGGCCTGCTCTACCTCCCCGGCGGCTACCCGGAGAAGCACTTGGATGCACTCGTCTCGAACACCGCATGCCGCGAGGCCATCCGAGCCTACGCCGAGCACGGTGGCCGCATCATCGCCGAGTGCGGCGGCATGATGTACCTTTGCCGCAGCATCGTGACAGACAACGTAGCAGCCCACGCTGACGTAGTAGCCCACGCTTCCCAGCGTGGGAGCATCGCCAACGAAGTCGCGTACTGTCATGCTGGGATGCGTGACCTACTATACCCGATGTGCGGCGTGCTGCCCTACGACATCTCGGCGCGACGGGAAGATCGCCGCCTATCCCTTGGTTACCGCCGCTTCGTCCTCGACGGCCACGAATACCGCGGCCACGAATTTCACTACACCCAATTCCTCGGCACCGTGCCGCCCTCCACCGCTCATGTCTACGACGCCCTCGGCCGTCCGGTCGCCACGCCAGTCTTCCGTTACAAGAACGTCCTCGCTTCTTACACCCACCTCTACGAACTGCCCCTGAACTTCTAATCCCGAACTAAGACCCCGAATCCTGAACTCGTACCCCCCGCCCCATGACCCCTGATAAGAAACTCCATCCCATCATGTTTGCCGGCACCGGCAGCGACGTAGGCAAGAGCGTCATCGCCGCCGCATTCTGCCGCATCTTCCGTCAGGACGGCTACCACCCCGCCCCCTTCAAGGCGCAGAACATGGCACTGAACAGCTACGCTACCCCCGAGGGCTTGGAGATAGGCCGCGCCCAGGCCGTGCAGGCCGAAGCCGCCGGCATCCCCTGCCACTCGGATATGAACCCCCTGCTCTTGAAGCCCAGTTCCGACCACACAAGCCAGGTCGTCCTCCACGGCAAGCCCATCGGCAACCGCGATGCCTACGACTTCTGGCGCCGCCTCTCGCCCGCCTTTACTACCACGGAGCGGCAGTCTGCACAGAACAGTCCCCTCTTTGCTGCCACAGAGCCGCAGCCTACGCAGAACTGCGGTTCCGTGCAGGCTGCGGCTCCGTCGCAGCAACCAGCGGGCCCTTCCATCGACTTCCGCGCCGAGGTCTGCGCAGCCTACGACCGCTTGGCCTTAAAATACAGCCCCATCGTCATGGAAGGCGCGGGCAGCATCTCCGAGTTGAACCTGCGCGACACCGACCTGGTGAACCTCCCCATGGCCCGCCACGCCGACGCCGCCGTCATCCTCGTCGCCGACATCGACCGCGGCGGCGTCTTCGCCTCCGTCTACGGCAGCATCGCCCTGCAGACACCCGAGGACCGCGCCCTGATAAAAGGCATCATCATCAATAAATTCCGTGGCGACCTTCGCCTCTTCGACGACGGCCGACGGATGCTGGAGGACATCTGCGGCGTCCCCGTCCTCGGCGTCGTACCGTACTACAAGGACATCCACATCGATGAGGAAGACAGCGTGGCGTTAAGTGAAAAGTTAAAAGTGAAAAGCGAAAAATTTGCTACCGCTAAGATAAGCATTGCCGTCGTCCTCCTGCGCCACATCTCAAACTTCACCGACTTCGACACTTTAGAGCGCGACCCCCGCATCAACCTCTTCTACACCAACAACGTCCAAGACCTCCAGCGCGCCGACATCATCATCCTGCCCGGCACGAAGTCTACACTCGACGACCTCTTAGAACTACGCCGCAACGGCTGTGCTCAGGCCATCCTGCGCGCCCATCGTGACGGCAAGACCGTTGTCGGCATCTGCGGCGGCTACCAGATGATGGGTGTCGAGGTCTTTGACCCCGACCATGTGGAGGGAGAGCAGGAGCGGCTGCCCGGCCTCGGCCTCCTGCCCGTCGCCACGACCATGAACGCCGAGAAGGTGACCCGGCAGGTCACCTTCCGCCTCGCCTTCACGGAGCGAAGGCCTACGCAGAACGGCGAGACGGATAGAGAGGAAGGCACCCCCGCCCCCGTTGCGTGCAGGCCTTCGCTCCGTGAAGGCAAAGCCTACGAGATCCACAACGGCGAGACCGCCCCCATAGCCGACGCACAGCCCTCGCCCCTCGCCATCCTCGACGACGGTCGTCAAGATGGCTACCTCGCCAGCCCCCGCTGCATGGGCACCTACCTCCACGGCATCCTCGACAACCCTTCCTTCGTCGATTTCCTCCTCCAGCCCCTCGCCGAGAAGTTCGCCGCCCCCGCCCGTCCCTTCGACCACGCCGCCTTCAAGGAGGAGCAGTACGACCGCCTCGCCGCCCACGTCCGCCAATATGTCGACATCCCCCGCATCTACCAAATCCTAACCTCCTAAACCATGGATGAGAAAAGACTGGAAGCCAGGAAGCATTTCGCCAGCGAGGAAAAGCCCTCGATAAAGCGCCGCGATGACTACAACGACTATCGCGACCGCCGCATGTATATGATTACGATGGAGGTGGAGGGCCGCCGTCCCCTCTTTGGGCAACTGGCAGGAGAGCCTGACGCCCCCGACGACAGTCCGGATGCCCCGCGCATCATCCTCTCCCCGCTGGGCCAGGGCGTGCATGACGAGTGGTTCGGCATTCCCCGCTACTACCCGCAGATCGAGGTGATGGCCCTGCAGATGATGCCTGACCATCTGCACGGCATCCTCTTCGTACACGAGGCCCTTCCCGTACACCTCAGCCAGGTGCTCACCGGCTTCAAGACGGGCTGCAACCGCCTTTACAAAGCCGCCCTCCTCGCGGCCACGGAGTCTCCCATCCACTCTGCGGCTACGGAGCCGCCTGTCCATTCTGCGGCCACGGAGCGGCCGCCTACACCGAACCGCAGTTCCGTGCAGGCTGCGGCTCCGTCGCAGCGAGGCGTGCGCCTCTTCGCGCCCGGCTACAACGACTTGCTGCTCAAAACCTACGACGAGTTCCAGACTTGGAAGAACTACCTCCTCGAGAACCCTCGCCGCCTCCTCATAAAGCGGGAGAACCCTGAGTTCCTGCGCCCCTTCTTCGGCCTTTCCCTTGGCACCCACGTCTACAGTGGCATCGGCAACCGCGCCCTCCTCGCCGCCCCCAGACGCCTGACCGTCCGCGTCTCCCGCCGTCTCACCGCCCAGGACATCGAGCGCGAGAAGGCCCGCTACCTTGCCCTCGCCCAAGAGGGCACCGTGCTCATCTCCCCCGCCATCTCTCCCGGTGAGAAGCAGGTGATGCGCGCCGCCTTCGATGCTGGCCTCCCCACCATCGTCATTATGGAGAATGGCTTCACCCCTCTCTCGAAGCCCAAGGGCGAGCAGTTCTACGCCTGCGCCGCTGGCCGTCTGCTCATGCTCTCCCCTTGGGAGCACCACAACGAGCGCCGCCCCCTCACCGCCTACCAGTGCCAGCAGATGAACCTGATGGCCCAGGAACTCGCCGAGCCACTCACCCAAACCAAGCCCTCCCAGCATTCCTCCCTAAATCCACTAACCCCAAAATACACCCACCCATGATTGAAGGACACGGCGACGACACCTACCGCTACTCAGGACTGCGATGCAATTTCAGCAGCAACATCTCGCCCCTGATAGACACCCGCCCGCTGCGCGCCCACCTGTCGCAGCGGCTCACGCTCATCGACCACTACCCCGAGCCCTCCGCCCGCTCTTTGGAGGAACGCCTTGCCGCCTCGCTCGGTCTCGACGCCAGCGAGGTGCTCGTCACCAGTGGAGCCACCGACGCCATCTACCTCGTAGCGCAGACCCTCCACGAGGAGCGTACCTTTGCCGTGAAGCACCCGACGTTCAGCGAGTATGCCGACGCCTGCCGTATATTCGGCTACGAGGAGGCACCCAAGGGCGGTGCCGTGCGCTGGCTCTGCAACCCGAACAACCCGACGGGCGAGGTGCGCCCGAAGGATACCGTCAAGGTGCTGGCGCGCCGCCATCACTGGCTCATCATCGATCAGTCATACGAGGACTACACGCGCGCCCCGATGCTCACCGCCCGCGAGGCACTGGCTTTGGGCAACACCATCGTCATCCACTCCATGACCAAGCGCTTCGCCATCCCCGGCCTGCGCCTGGGCTACATCACCGCCCCTTCACCCGTCATCGAGCGCCTGCGAGCCAACCACCGCCCGTGGGCCGTCAACGCCCTCGCCATTGAGGCCGGTCACTGGCTGTTGGAGCACAGGCCCCCCTTCGCGGAATACGAAATGGCGGAACTGCTCTTCCAGACGCAGTTCCTCGCCAACCGCCTGCGCGGCATCTTCGGCATCCATGTCTATCCCACGGCCACCAACTTCATACTCTGTTCCATCCAGCAGGGCACGGCCGCCGAACTGAAAGACTATCTCCTCGCCCACCATGGTTTCCTCATCCGCGACGCCTCGAACTTCGAGGGTCTGAAGCCCTGCCACTTCCGCATCGCCGCCCAGCATCCTGAGTACAACGACGAACTGGCCGAGGCCATCTACACTTTTACGAGACTGAAGAATGGATAACTGGATATTCCCCCTACTGCCCTTGCTCCTCGGCTGGACGCTCGACCAGCTTTTTGGAGACCCAGCACGCCTCCCCCACCCCATCGTCTGGTTCGGGAAGGCCATCGCTTTCGGCGAACATCGCCTGAACAAGGGAAGCCACCGCAAAGCGAAGGGCGCCGTAATGGCCGTCGCCCTCATCCTCGGAGTCTTCGCAGCCACCTGGCTCATGCGCAGCCTCATTTCTCATTTTTCATTTTCATTTCTCATTTCTCATTCCTCATTCCTCATTATCTTCGATGCCCTCGTCATCTTCTACTGTCTCGCCGGCACTACGCTCATCCGCGAGGTTCGCGCCGTCTTCCTCGCCCTCGACCGCTCGCTCGATGAGGGCCGCAAGCAGGTCGCCCGCATCGTTGGCCGCGACACAAGCGAACTCTCCGCCCAGGAGGTAAGAACCGCCGCCCTCGAGACCCTCGCCGAAAACCTCAGTGACGGCGTCATCGCCCCGCTCTTCTGGCTCGCCCTCCTCGGTACGCCCGGCATGCTGGCCTACAAGATGGTGAACACCCTTGACTCGATGATTGGCTACAAAACGGAGCGCTACCGCGACTTCGGCTGCTGGGCCGCGCACATCGACGACGCGGCCAACTTCATCCCCGCCAGGCTCACAGCGATGCTCATGGTGATAGCAGATTACGGGATGGCTTTCTTTTCAAGGAAGGGTCTTGCGGACAAATACGAGAATAAGTCCCTACCGAGGTTCGTGCTTCGATATGGCCGCAACCACGCGTCGCCCAACAGCGGCTATCCCGAAGCCGCGCTAGCAGGCATTCTCAACTGTCGCTTCGGCGGTCCCCACTATTACTTCGGCCAACTCTTCCCCAAGCCCTATATCGGCGAGAATGACCGTCCGCTGACTACCGCCGACATGAAAATTGCCGTGCGTGTGAATCGCACGGCAGAAATAATAATGGTTTTTATCGTCATGCTTTGCATGATTATCAAATTATTTTTGTAACTTTGCGCCATGAAGAAGATTATCATTGCAGGCATTGGTCCTGGCAGCAAGGAAGACATCACCCCCGCCGTGCTCGACGCTGTAAAGAAGGCTGATGTCATCGTGGGGTATAAATACTACTTCCAGTTTATTGAACCTTTCATCAAACCCGGCTGCGAGTGTATCGACACAGGCATGAAGAAAGAGCGCGAACGTGCTTTGCTGGCTTTTGAAAAGGCCGATGAGGGAAAGACGGTGGTTGTTATCAGCAGCGGCGACGCCGGCATCTACGGCATGGCACCGCTTATTTACGAGATGCAGCACAGTCGTGTGGTCAGCGGTTTACCCGCTGACACCGAAATTGTTTCCCTCCCCGGCATTTCGGCTTTCCAGAAGGCCGCCTCGCTCTTAGGTGCCCCTATCGGCCATGATTTCTGCGTTATCTCTTTGAGCGACCTCATGACGCCGTGGGCTGTTATCGAGCGTCGCATCAAGGCTGCTGCCGCCGGTGACTTCGTCACGGCGGTATATAATCCCAAATCCCACGGCCGTTACTGGCAACTGTACCGCTTGCAGGAGTTGTTCCTGAAGGAGCGGTCGGCAGAGACGCCTGTGGGCTATGTGCGTCAGGCGGGCAGACCAGAACAGGAGGTGAAGATAACGACTCTTGCAAACTTCGACCCCGAGGATGTAGATATGTTTACCGTCATCCTCATTGGCAATTCGCAGTCATACATTGCCGATGGGAAAATCATTACTCCAAGAGGGTACTATCAAGAAGAGATACAGGAGTCTGTAACTAAGCCCGGCCAGCAAATCATGATGGAGTCGTTCCGTACCATTGAGCGCGAACTAAAGCGACATGACTATCCCCTTGACCACAAATGGGCACTGCTGCACGCCATCCACACCACCGCCGACTTTGATATGGAGAACATCCTTTATACCGACCTCGGTGCTGTAGAGACATTATATAATAAGGTAAAGAACGGCGAAATAACCACCATCATTACCGATGTCACCATGGTAACCAGCGGCATACGAAAGGGAGCACTCCAGCGCCTGGGTATTGAAACTAAATGCTATCTCAGCGACCCTCGCGTGACAGAACTAACAAAACTCCCCTCTCTCGTAGGGGAGGGGTCGGGGGTGGGGTCACTAAATTCCCTCACCCGTACTCAGGCTGGCATCCGTCTGGCCGTGGAGGAGCACCCGGATGCCCTCTTCGCCTTTGGCAATGCGCCCACGGCCTTGATGGAACTCTGTGACCTCATACGTAAGGGCAAGGCTCATCCTGCCGGTATCATCGCTGCCCCCGTTGGCTTTGTGCATGTCAAAGAATCCAAGCACATGGTGAAGCCCTTCAAGGACATCCCCAAGATTATTGTTGAGGGGCGTAAAGGCGGTAGCAACCTCGCCGCCACGCTCTGCAACGCCATCCTCACCTTCGACGATGCGGCACAACTGAAGCCGGGGCGCGACCTATGATGGGATTTATTAATTTACGATTTGATAGGCCATGCGTTTTATTGTTATAGGTATCACGGACAACCCACAGCCGTTCTTCCCACCCGAGGTGCAGGAAATCATTAACAACGGCAAGGTATTCTCTGGCGGCAAGCGACACCATGAGATAGTAGCCCCTCTGCTGCCTCCCGATGCCGAATGGATTGACATTACCGTGCCGCTGGATGCCGTGTTTGAGCGATACGAAAGCCTCGGCGGGAAAATCGCCGAGCACTGTGTGATGGTCTTCGCCTCTGGCGACCCTCTTTTCTTCGGCTTCGCCAACACCATCCGTAGGAAGATGCCCGAGGCCGAGGTCGTAACTTTCCCCGCGTTTAACTCCCTACAGATGTTGGCCCACCGCCTCGTGATGCCCTATCACGACATGCGCATCGTCTCGCTCACAGGCCGTCCCTGGCCGGAGTTCGACCGTGCCCTCATCGAGCGCGCTCCGAAGATAGGCATCCTCACCGACCGCGAGCATACCCCTGCTGCCATCGCCCAGCGCATGCTCGACTATGGCTACAAGGGCTACACCATGCACATTGGCGAGCACCTCGGTCATCCTTCACAGGAAAAGGTCACCACCCTCACGCTCGAAGAAGCCACCCGGCGTATCTTCTCCCATCCTAACTGCCTCATCCTTTGTTCCGTATGCTGCGACAATGTCGCAGCTCCTGCCAAGTCCTTCGGCATTCCCGACACCGCTTTCTCCCTTCTCAATGGCCGGGAGAAGATGATCACCAAGATGCCCATCCGCCTTCTGTCCCTCCAAGCCCTGGACCTCCCCCGCCGCCATGTGCTCTGGGACATCGGTGCCTGTACGGGCAGCGTCAGCATCGAGGCCCGTCTGCTTTTCCCCCACCTGCAAGTTGAGGCTTTCGAGGTTCGCCCCGAATGTGAGGCCATTATCCGCGAGAACACCCGCCGCTTCGGTGCTCCCGGCATCAGCCTCCATATCGGTGATTTCCGTTCCGTATGCTGCGATGCCATCGCAGCCCCCGACGCTGTCTTCATCGGCGGTCACGGCGGCCACCTCAAGGAAATCATAGCCAAGGTGCTCTCCTGCCTCCGTGCCTCCGCATCACTGCATCACCGGCCTTCCCTGCCGCCCGTCATCGTGATGAACAGCGTCACCAGCCCCGTGGTGGAGCAAGTCACTCATGGCCGCCCCGACAGCCATACACTCTGGAACGAAGCCTGCCGCGAACTCGGCCTCCGTCAGGAGCCACCCCTCCGCATCCAACTGAATGACTATAACCCAATAGAAATACTTAAAGCAACACAGGAATTATGAAAAGAACTACTATCATCGCATCACTTATCATGCTTTCCATCCACACAGCCACAGCCCTCAACCCATGGCAGAAGGGCGCATTTGAGACTGGCCAGTACCGTAACCTCTTTGTAGAGATGGGCTACAAGCAGGCCGACGTTGATGCCAAACTGAAAGAAGTGTTCAACGACGTGTTCCGCGGCCCCAACAAGGTCTACTTCGAGGTGGGCGACACGCTGGGCTACGTCTCCGACGTAAAGAACCACGACGCACGCACCGAGGGCATGTCCTACGGCATGATGATTGCCGTGCAGTTTGGTGAGAAGGATATCTTCGACCGTCTGTGGCGCTGGAGCAAGAAATACATGCAGCA
>JAEEGL010116520.1_pt1 | contig 17411 bp, 18 predicted proteins | sample 9134231 | NCBI WGS metagenome assembly JAEEGL01 (sample SAMN16246548, study PRJNA631951) | gut metagenome | biome: gut microbiome; feature: rumen; material: fiber-attached | host: Bos | place: Iran: Karaj | collected 2018-10
GGGGTCAACTACCGTGAGGACAGGGAGCACTTCCTGATGGCGGTTGCCGGTATGAAGGCCCGCAACATGTACCCGCAGGATCTGTGGGCGCGGGATTAAAAAAGATGCGCCAGGCGCATCAGTCATTCGGATAAGTACGGATTTCGGCGAGGGCTTTGTCCTCGCCTTTTTCTTTCAGCAAAAGCAGCCAGGCTTTCAGAAGCTCATAGGTCTCGGGATGCATCTTTACGCGCGGATCGTGGGAAATGAAATATTCGTAGGCGCTGGCATCGGTGTATTTTTCCTTGAGATAAATGCGGCAGGCGGCAACCCGGTCGCAGAACATTTCCTTCACAAAGCGCCCGGGCATCCGGACGGGAGCGTAGATGTGCTGAGCATTCAGGTCATTCCAGTATTCAAAATGATGGCGGTTTCTTCCCTTGTGGTGCAGCCAGGCCCGGGAGTAGCCGAAAAGCTCCCTTTCCTTTTCGGTGGGAGATCTGTCTCCCTGGAAATAGCGCACGCCGGGAACAAATTCCGTCAGGGAGTATTTGGACAGGTCGTGTGTCAGTCCCTGGCGGAAAAGACCAAGGCGAAAGCAGTAATGCCGCACCCATTTTCTGTGAGTCATGACGGTGAACAGATGGCCGAAAAAGTTTCTGATCATGGCTTCATTATAAAACGAAAAAGCCGGGGAAAGAAAAAGAAAAAGCGCCATTTTCGGCGCTTTTTGTCTCTTCTGGTGCGCGTGACAGGACTCGAACCTGCATGCTTGCGCAATAGATCCTAAGTCTATCGTGTCTGCCAGTTTCACCACACGCGCGTACCCACATTATACTGGATTAAACTTGATATCTACAAGACAATAAGGTATCATTTTTTTAAGAGAAATCTTTAAGAGGTACACATGGCAAATTTAAATTGGGGCTACAACACTAACACGGAAACCAAACCGGTTCCTGCGGCTGACGATTTCGACCAGGAAAACAAGAAGGCTTTTATCTGCGAAGGCGTCGTCATCAACGGTAATATCGAATCCGACTGCGACCTGGTCCTGGACGGCCGTGTCACCGGCAACGTCAAGTGCCGCGACCTGGTCATCGGCGATTCCGGCGTCATCGAAGGCGACATCACCGCGGTCAACCTCACGCTGGCCAAGTCCATCACGGGCAATGTCACGGTGGAAGAAAGACTGGTCATCAAGGACAACACCAGCCTGATCGGCGACATCATCGCCGGAAGCGTTGTCTGCGAAGGCACGGTCAAGGGCAACATCAAGTGCAGCGATCTTCTGGAACTCAGAGGCACCTGCAATGTCAAGGGTAACTGCACCAGCGAACGCTTCATCATTGAAGACGGCGCGGTTGTCAACGGAAAACTGATCACTAGGAAGTAGAGGGCGGAAACAGCATGGCAATTTATAACGGAAATTCCGATCTGGAATACAAGAGCGCAGTTATCTGCGACGGAATGGTCTTCAACGGAAACATCGAATCTGACTGCGACATCGTTCTGGAAGGTGTTGTCAACGGCAACATCGTCTGCCACGACCTGATCGTCAGAGAAAGCGGATGCATTACCGGTGATGTCAAGGCCATCAACGTTTCCCTGTACAACACTCTGGAAGGAAACGTGACTGCCGAGCAGTCCGTCTACATCTACGGCAACGCCAAGCTGACCGGTGACATCGTCTCCAACAGCCTGGTCTGCGAAGGCAACATCAAGGGCAACATCGATGCCACCACCCTGATCCAGGTCAAGGGCAACGGCGTTGTTAACGGCGACTGCAGCGCGGAGAGATTCTTCGTGGATGACGGAGCGACCCTGAACGGTTTGCTGACCACCAAGGAACGCGTCGTGGAAAAGATCGAAGTCGTCGAAGAAGCGGTCGAAAGCACCGAAGAGTAAGCGATTCAAAAAACAAAACAGGCTGTATCGTACAGCCTGTTTTTGTTTTGCGTTTATTAGCCAAACAGATTGGCGATGATGTCAAAGCCGCTGATGAAGGTGGCCAGGGAATTCAGAAGATTGGTCAGAATGACAATCAGAAGAATGCGCAGCACCCGGTTTTTCAGGAAAGTCCTGAGATGGGTGACATCGTCATAGATGGACTGAAAATCGCTGACTTTCGGTTTACGCACAAAGGCTTCCGTCAGCCCGGCAAACCATCCGGCCGCCAACAGCGGGTTCAAAGAGGTGATGGGAGCGGCCACAAAAGCCGTAAGGATGGTCAGCGGATGGGCCAGACACAACAAACAGGCAAAAGCGCTGAAGGATCCGTTGATCAGGATCCATTTTTTCAGTTGGGCAAAACCCTCGGCGGATCCTTTGGTGAAGCTGAAGAGTATGAGCGCAAACAGGAGTGCGGGAACGATCCAGAGCCTGAGTTTCTGCACCGCGCTTTTTTCCGGGACGCTTTCCAGCTCCCTGAGGTCCTGTTTCTGATCCATGGCTTCGATGATGCCGCTTCTGTGGGCGGCTCCGATGACGGCCAGGATCTTTTTCCCGGGCGCGTTGCGTATCTTTTCGGCCAGATAGCGGTTGCGCTCATCCACCAGCACCTCATAGACGGTGGGAAACTCTTTCGAGACTTCCTTTAAGGCCGCTTCCAGCATGTCGCTGTTTTTCAGCGCTTCGATGTCCTCTGCCGTGATGTTCTGTTCCGCTTCATCGGTAGATAGAAGCGCAGCCAGGATCTTGGCCTTTTCCTTCAGGGAATGCTTGGCCCAGATGCGCTTGAAGGTCGTTTTGATGCTGCGGTCGGCAAGCACGAGGGGAATGTTGTATTTCCCGGCCTCTTCGATGGCCGTCACCATTTCCTTTCCGGCACTGGTGTCGAACTTGTCAGCCATGCGGCGCTGATAGGCGCTCAGAATGATATTGGAGAGCAAGAGAAAAGTCTGCTTCTTGCGTATGATGTCGCTGATGTCGGTCTGCAGCCAGCGCTCGGGGTTCAGAAGGTTCTGATAACGGTCTTCATCCAGTTCTATGCAGATCGCATCCGGCTTTTCCTCTTCGATGAAAGCGCGCACTTCTTCGGCGCTCTGGGAGGAAACATGGGCGGTTCCCAATAGAATGATTTCCTTGTCCTGAAGCTGCAGGCGACTGATATTGGCGTTTTCCATATACCTTATTTTAGCACCTGTGTTCCCAGGTTTCATTCTTTTAAATAATATCTCTGTGTTATAATATGAGAAATGGGAGGAAAGTCATGTTAAGCTATACCACATTGCAAAATCTGATTTCCGTGGCACGCATGGTTATCGATATCGCGATCATCACGCTGCTTTTATATTACTGTCTGAAACTCGTCAGAAACAATTCCCGGACCATCCAGATCTTCAAGGGGGTCCTGTTTGTCCTGCTTTTAAAAGGCGTCGCCACTTTCTTCGGCCTGAAGACCGTCACGGTGGTGGCCAACATCCTGGTGCAGTGGGGCTTTCTGGCCATCATCATCATATTCCAGCCCGAGATCCGCTCGCTTCTGGAAAGACTGGGCAAGTCCAGCTTCTTCAACCGCATCTCCAGCCTGAGCGGCAACGAGAGGGAGGAACTGGTTGACCAGCTGGTCGAAGCCAGCATGACCATGGCGTCCCAGCGCGTAGGCGCCCTGATCACCATTGAGCAGTCCCAGTCCCTGAGTGACTACATCCGCACCGGAACACCGATGAACTCCATCGTCACCAGCGATCTTTTATGTTCCATCTTCATGACCACCACTCCTCTGCACGACGGTGCCGTCATCATTCAGGGTGACCGCATCGCCTGCGCGTCCGCTTATTTCCTTCCGACCGACCGTAACCTGGCCAGACGCTACGGCGCCCGCCACAGAGCGGCCGTCGGCATTTCGGAGATCACCGACTCCATCACCATCGTCGTGAGCGAGGAAACGGGAAACGTCTCCATCGCCCAGAACGGGGAACTCACCCGCATGAGCAACGAGACCCTGCGCCAGTTTCTGCGCATGATCATCTGCAAGGAAGAGGTGGAGCACTCCGACAGAGGACTTGTTTCCAAGGACATCTCCAAGAAGGAAGAGGATGAGATCTACCGCGAGATCATCCAGGAAGAGGCCTTGGCTGCCGAGGAAAAACTGAAACTGGAAAACCGCGAGAACACGGAGGAAGAGAAGCAGGAAAACAGCAGCTTCTTCAGCCGTTTCCGCAAGAAGAAAGACGAAAAGCCGGAAGAAAAGCCGGAAGAGGAGGAAAACAAGGAGATCGAACTGGAGTTTTCCGCCGATAAGAATTCCGACCTGAGCCGCCTGGATCTTTCCGGCCAAAACGAAGAGGAAAAGGAGGAGAAAGACCATGAGTAAGAAACGTCCTGATGACAAACTGGAACTGGCAAAACGCATAGCCAACTCCAGCAACCGTGTCCAGCACACCTATGAAACCGTGGAATCCTCCATTCTGCGCATCATACGCTGGATCAGCTCCTGGATAGACAAACTGCTGTTCAACCAGCGCTATTCCAAGCTGGTGGCCTTTTTACTGGCTGTCCTGCTATATTTCTTTGTCAACGTCAGCGAGACCCAGTTTGCGGTCACGCAGTCGGGATACATCCTGGAAAACGTCCCCCTGACCGTCAGCGTGGACAACTCCGTCTATGAAGTGGACGGTTTGCCTTCCACGGTAAACGTTTCGGTCATAGGCGATGTTTCCGACATTTCGATGCTCCGTAACTCCAATACCTACAAGGTGGTGGCGGATCTGACGGGTCTTGGCGAGGGAGTCCATGAGGTCGATTTACTGGCCCAGGATTTCTCCAGCAAGCTTTCGGTCAGCGTCAATCCTTCCAAGGCGGTGGCGACCATACGGAAAAAGATCACCCGGTCCTTCAGCATCGGCTACGATTATGTCAACACCAACAATCTGGACCAGATCTATGTTCTGGGAACTCCAACCTTAAGTACCAGCGAAGTCATGGTGCGCGCCTCGGAAACGACCCTGGACCGCATCGCCTTCGTCAAGGCGCTGATCGATGTCAGCCACCAGACCCAGTCCTTCTCGACGGAAGCGACCCTGGCCGCCTATGATTCCGGCGGAAACAAGGTGGATGTCAGCATCATTCCTTCCGTGATCACGGTGGAAGTGCCGGTCTCCAGCCCCAGCAAGACCGTGGAAGTTCTGGTTAAGCCGGTAGGTGAGGTCCCCAACAACATGGCCATTGATTCCATCAGTCTGGACCACTCGGCCGTCACCCTGTACGGACCCAGCTCGGTCTTAAGCGTCATTGACAACATCACCGTCGACATCGACGCGACCACCCTGACGGAAAACGCCAGCTACACGGCGCCTATCCTTACTCCTTCGGGAATCAACAAGGTCAGCGTCCAGAGAGTCATCATGCAGGTCACCCTGGCGGAAAAGACGAGCCGCCAGATCGATAACATCCCCATCAACGTCTACAACAACAAAAACGGCTACCGCTTTTCCTTACAGGAAGGGGATACGGACGTTGTCTCGGTCATCGTCTACGGCACCCGCGCCAACATCGACGCGATCGGCACCAACGATGTGGACATCTACTTTGACGCTTCCAATCTCTCGGAGGGTCTGCAGGAGATTCCTCTGAGCGTAAGCAGCAGCCAGACGCTGGTCAGCTTTGAACTGGTCAATCCGACCATTACCCTGGAAGTCAGCAAATAGAGGCGGAAACATGGGAAGATATTTTGGAACAGACGGTGTCCGCGGGGAAGCAAACCGCGACCTGACACCCACAATGGCCTATAAGATAGGCCGCTATCTCGGATATTATTACGATACGGACACGCTTGGTCCCATCATCATCGGCAAAGACACCCGGCTTTCGGGCGACATGCTGGAAAGCGCGCTGGCGGCCGGAGCCGCCGAAAGCGGCGCGGATGTGGTGCTTCTGGGTGTCTGCGCGACGCCGGCCATATCCTATTTCGTCACAACACACAGGTATGCCTGCGGCGTGATGATCTCGGCCAGCCACAACCCTTACACCGATAACGGCATCAAGGTCTTCAGTCATGAGGGTACCAAGATCAATGACGAGATCGAAAGGCTGATAGAGGATTACATGGATGATCTCAGCCAGATCCCGGCCGCCCATGCGGAAAACATAGGCCGCATACTGGTCAGGCCGGAGATCTATGAGGATTATCTGCAGAATCTGAAAGACAGCGTAAAACTGGATCTGAGCGGAAAGAGAATACTTCTCGATCTGGCCAACGGATCCGCCACCAGTTCCGCCGAAAAGGTCCTCAGGGATCTGGGTGGCGAACTGACAGTCCTGAACAAAGACCCCGACGGCCTGAACATCAACCGCGGCTGCGGATCCACCCATCCCGAAGAGATGCTGGCGGAGATGAAAAAAGGCGGCTATGACGCCGGACTGGCCGTTGACGGCGATGCCGACCGCCTGATTGCCTGCGACGAAAAAGGCAATCTGGTGGACGGGGACAGGATCATGTACATCCTCGGCTGCTGGCTGAAGGAAAGGGGCGAACTCAAGGACGACACGGTGGTCACCACCGTCATGAGCAACATCGGCCTGTACAAGGCTCTGGAAGCAAAAGGTCTGCACTACGAGCAGACGGCCGTGGGCGACAAGTATGTCTATGACTGCATGCTGAAAAACGACTTCAAGCTGGGAGGCGAGCAGTCAGGCCACATCATACTCAAGGATAAGGAAACCACGGGGGATGGCCTGATGAGCGCACTGGCGCTGTTGCAGGCGATGCAGGATTCTCATAAGACGCTCAGCGAACTGGCGGAAGAAGTCGTTCTGTATCCGCAGCTTTTGGTCAATGTGAAAGTCAGAGACAAGGAAGCGGCCCAGAACGATCCCGATGTGCGCCGCCAGGTGGCAAAGGTCACGGAAGAGTTGGGAAGCGACGGACGCATTCTGGTCCGCCCCAGCGGCACCGAACCGCTTCTGCGCGTCATGGTGGAAGCCAAGAGCGATCAGATCTGCCGGAAAATGGTGGACAGCGTTGTCGAAATACTGAAACAGAAAGGCCTGTAGGCCTTTTTCTGGCATAAATGAAAAAAAGAGGTGAGATGCTTTGAAGAGAGTGATCTGTGTTGTCGAAGATGAAAAGGATCTGAACGAGCTGGTCAAGAGCTATCTGGAAAAGGAAGGATATGAGGTGCGCTCCTATCTGACTTTTGAGGACGCCTATCAGCACATGGATGATGACGATGTGCATCTTTGGATCCTGGACATCATGCTGGATGACAAGAGCGGCTTTGATCTGATCGACGAGATCAAGTTCAAGAGTCCGGAAATGCCGGTCATCTTCATGTCCGCCCGGGATAAGGAGTTTGACCGCATCATCGGCCTGGAAAAGGGCAGCGAGGATTACATCACCAAACCTTTCTCGCCCAAGGAACTGGTCCTAAGGGTCAATAACATCATGCGCCGCGTCTACAAGGAAGATGACAAGCAGCTGGTCTGCGACGGTTATGTCATCGACGAAATGCAGCGCAAGGTCCGGGAGAACGACCGTTTCATTGACCTGACGACCAAGGAATTCGATCTGCTCCTCTTCTTCGCCAAGAGCCGGGGAACGGCTTTCAGCCGCGAACAGATCCTGGAGAAGATCTGGGAAGAAAACTACTACGGCAGCGACCGGGTGGTGGATGACACCCTGCGTCGTCTGCGCAAGAAGATGCCGAATCTGTCCATTCACACGATATACGGCTACGGGTACAGGCTGGGATGATACGGCGCTTTTTGTCCTACATCAAACGGCTGAGCCTTACCCAGCAGTTGATCAGCCTGCTTTTACTGGCAGGCGTCTTTCTGGCGACCTTTCTGTTCGGCTATCTGAACTACAACATCGATGAATTCGTACGAATTCAGCTTTTCAACGACATTCACAATGATCAGAAGGCGGTGCTGGCGATGTATGAGCGGGACGAGAAGAGCCTGCCCATGGCAATGACAAACCGGGGCGAGGTCATTCACATGCTCTATCTCAGTGATACGCATGACCTGATCGTCAGCAGCCAGAATGAGTATCTGACCGAGGAACTGAAACAGAACATCAGTTACAACGCCCAGATGCAGCTGGATGAAATGCATGACTACTATTACCAGAGCAAGCGCATCACCAACGTCTATGCGATCGCGCGGCTGAATGAACAGAGCATGCTGGTGAGCCTGATCACCGATGCCCAGCGCGCCGAGATCAAGCAGCAGCTGACCCGTTCCATCATCAGCACGATGCTGATCGCCTTTTCGCTTCTGTTCATCGTTCTGGTCCTGTGGGTCTTTTACATCATCTACTCCCTGTCCCAGCTGACAAGCTATGTGGATAAGATCCAAAGGGGTGAAGACGCGGTTCTGGATGTGGACAGAAAGGATGAAATAGGTGAGCTGGCGGAAACACTGGTGCACATGAATGAGGAACTGCAGAGACAGAACCAGGCCAAGGAGGAAATGATACACAACATTTCCCACGACCTGAAGACGCCCATTGCCACCATCAAGTCCTATGCGGAAAGCATCAAGGACGGCATCTATCCTTACGACAGTCTGGAAAAGAGCGTGGATGTCATCATAGAACACGCGGAAAGACTGGACAACAAGGTGCGTAACCTGCTCTTGCTGAACCGGGTCAACTACATCGTCACCGGGAGTGAGACCGGGTCGGTGGATCTGGAAAAGGTCATAGAAGCGACCCTTCTTGGCGCCAAGGTGCTCAGGCCGGAGATCTCCATCATCAAGATCACGGAACCTTCCGTCTGGTTTGGAGATGAGGAACCGTGGCGGGTCGTCGTGGAAAACATCCTCGACAACGCCCTGCGCTACGCGGAGAGCCAGATCACCATCTATCTCGACCAGGAGGAGTTCAGCATAGAAAACGACGGTCCGAAAATGACCCAGGATCGCATCGACAAGCTTTTCAAGCCCTTTGAAAAGGGCACGGACGGCCAGTTCGGACTGGGACTGTCCATTGTCTACCGCATCATCACCGCCTATGAATGCGAGATATGCGCCTATAACACCAATGAAGGCGTCATATTCAAGATAGACAGGCGGAAATACCTGAAGAAAAAGGAGCAGCAGAACAGGCGGAAACCGGGGAAAAACCAGGACGCTCTGTTATAATAGGAATATGGCTGAAATTGTTCTGAACAACCAGAAGATCCATTATTCCCAAAGCGGAGAAAAGGGAAGGTGCGTGATCCTGTTGCACGGATGGGGTCAGAACCTTTTCATGATGGAACCCATCGAAAAGCATCTCGCGTCTTCTTTCCGGGTGTATAACCTGGATCTGAGCGGATTCGGGGAAAGCGAGGAGCCGAAAGAACCCTGGAGCATTTACGACTATGAGGAGATGCTGGAGGCGTTCTGCAAGGCAATGGAGATCGAAAATCCCATCCTGATCGCCCATTCCTTCGGCGGCCGCATCGCTTTGATCTATGCCTCCAGAAATCCCGTCTTCCAGATGGTTCTGACCGGCGGAGCGGGTATACGCGACAAAAGGGGACCGGATTATTATTTCCGCGTCTATTCCTACAAGGCGGCCCGCAAGATCCTGGATGTTCTGAAACTGGAGAAGACAAAGGAAAAACTGATGAAAAACGCCGGAAGTTCCGACTACCGCAACACAAACGGCATCATGCGTCAGACCTTTGTCAAGGTCGTCAACGAGGATCTTTCCCCTCTGCTTCCCAAGGTGAGCTGCGAAACGCTTCTGGTCTGGGGAGAAAAGGACGAAATGACGCCCTTGTGGATGGGAAAGAAAATGGAAAAGGAAATGCCCAACGCGGGACTGGCCGTATTTGAAAAAGACGACCATTTCGCGTACTGGAACCAGATGCCGCGTTTTCTGAGCGTTCTGGATATCTTTTTGAAGAAAGACTGATATGAGCATACTGATACGGATTTTTCTGTCACTGGCCTTCCTGGCCTATGCATTCTGTGACCTGAAGCATGCGCTGCATGCTTTTCAGCAGAACCGCTATGAGCTCTTCCGCTATAAAAACTGGCAGAAGGAGCAGAAGGCGGGAAGGGAAGAGATCGTTCTTTTCCTGCTTTTCAACGCGGTTTGGTTCCTGTTTCTCCTGCTGCCGGTTTTCTGGCCGCTTGTTCTTTGCCTGATGCTTGCGGCCGCCGTCGTGCGCTTTGTTCTGGAAAGCCGCAGGACATACATTAAGCCGCTGGTCTTTACGGCCAGAGTGTGGCGTCAGATCGCTGTATGCGCGATCCTGCTGTTTGGAGTGAGCTTTCTGTGGCTTTCGCTGTTTCCCTTCCGGTTGTATGTGCTGTTGCTGATTGGGACCGGGGCGCTTTGTTACTATCTCATCTATCCGATGTTTGTTCTCTGCGAGCCCATTGAGAAGGCCGTGCGCGAACATTTCATCAATGACGCAAGGCGCATCCTTGCCGCATCGCCTGATCTGATCCGCATCGGTATCACCGGCTCCTATGGCAAGACCAGCACCAAAAACATTCTGCAGGCCGTTCTCTCGGATTCCTATTATTCCCTGATGACTCCCGCTTCCTTTAACACCCCTCTGGGCATCACGATCACTATACGAAACGACCTGAAGCCTCTGCATGAAGTCTTCATCTGCGAAATGGGAGCGGATAAGGTGGGAGAGATCGACTATCTCACCAAATTCGTCAAGCCTTCCATAGGCATCGTTACCTCCATAGGGCCTCAGCATCTCAATACTTTCGGGTCTTTGGAGAATATCATTCAGGAGAAAATGCTGATGGCGGAAAACCTTCCGGAAGACGGATGCGCCATTTTGAACATAGATAACCCCTATATCCGCGATTATCAGGTGAAAAACCGCTGCCGCATCCTTACCTGCGGCATAGAAAATGAAAACGCGGACTACAGAGCCGTCAATATCGTCTACAGCCCCCAGGGCAGCCGCTTCGATGTCGTCTGCGAAGGAAAAACGCTTCCCTTTGAGACGAAACTGCTGGGCAAGCACAACATTCTCAACATCCTGGTAGCCATTGCCTGCGGCCGGGTGCTGAACGTTCCTTTTGAAAAGCTGCAGAAGGCCGTCAGAAACATGGAAGCGGTGGAACACAGGCTCCAATTGAAGACGATCAACGGACTGCGTTTCATCGACAACGCCTTCAACTCCAATCCGGAAGGATCGGCGATGAGCCTGGAAGTTCTGGCAATGATGGAAAAGACACGCTGGGTGATCACCCCGGGGATGATAGATCTCGGTCCCATACAGGAAGAGGCCAATTACCGTTTCGGAACGCTGATGAAAGACAGAGCCGATGAGGTCATCCTGGTCGGCAGAAAACAGACCGAACCCATATACAGGGGCCTTGCGGAAAGCGGCTTTGTCATGGAACATGTCCGGGTGGTGGACAGCGTGAAGGAAGCCTTCGCGTATGTTTACGAAAACGCCTCGGCAAGTGATACAATTTTACTGGAAAACGATCTGCCTGACGCGTTCAGTCATTAGGAGGTTAGCATATGAAGATTACCGTAGCGGTCATATTCGGCGGTGAGTCCGTCGAGCATGAGGTCAGCATCATTTCCGCCGTACAGGCGATGGCTGCCCTCAATAAGGAAAAATACGATGTCGTTCCCCTGTATGTCACAAAAGACAGGGTGATCTATTCCCATCCCGACTTAATGGAGGTGGAGGCGTTCAGGGACATGCAGGCCCTGCGCACAAAGTATCCGGAAGTTTATCTTTCCTATGACGGAAAGAAGACCGTGATGCGTCCGATAAAGTCTTCCCTGTTTAAGAAGGAAGAGAAAGTGCTGGATGTGGTGATCCCGGTGGTGCACGGCACCAACTGCGAAGACGGCACCATTCAGGGCTATCTGGAAATGATGCACATTCCCTATTCCGGATGCGATGTGGTCGCAGCCGGTCTGGGACAGGACAAGGTCAACATGAAGTATGTTCTGGAAGGCAGCGGCCTTCCGGTCTGCGACTGGTTCTGGTTCTACGGGCACGAGAAAGAAGAAATCAGGGAAGAGATCCTGAATAAGGCTCATGCGATAGGCTATCCGCTGATCATGAAGCCGGCCTGCTGCGGAAGCAGCGTCGGCATACAGATCGTCCATGATGACGAGGAATTCCTGAATGCCACGGACGAAGTGACCCGCTATGACCGCAAGGTGGTCGTGGAGAGGCTGATAGAGCCGATGACGGAGATCAACTGTTCCGTGCTCGGAGACTGTTACGAATGCACGCCCAGCGCTCTGGAACAGGTCTATAAGGCCGAGGATACCGAACTGCTGGATTTCAAGGGCAAGTATCTCGGGGAAGGCTCCAAGAGCCAGGGCATGGCCAGCGCCCACAGACTGGTACCGGCGCCCATTGGTGAGGAAAAGACGGCGGAGATCAAGGATCTGGCTGTCAAGGCTTTCAAGGCCCTGGGCTCCAGCGGTGTCTGCCGCATCGACTTCATGATGAACTCGGAAACAAAGAAGGTCTGGGTCAACGAGATCAACACGATTCCCGGCTCACTGGCCTTCTATCTCTGGGAGGAAAGCGGACTGAGCTTTGACAAGCTGATGGACAGACTGGTCAAACAGGCCGTAGACAGACAGAGACGCCGTGAGAAGATGGTCTTCTCCTACGACTCCAACATACTGGCTTCTTATGCCAAGGGAACCAAGGGCTCCAAGGCGAAAGGAAAATAAAAAATGAGAAAATGGATCAAATATGCCGCGTTTGCCCTCTCGGGCGCCTATCTGCTCTCCCGGCTCTTTGTGAAGAAAGAGGATGAGGAAGCCGTGGAAGTGACAGCGGAAGAAACGGAAAACGAAGAAAACATTCCGGAAGAAGAAACGGAAGAGAGCGAAGAAGAGAATCTGGCCGAGCAGATGCAGGCGGAACTGGCCAAGCAGGAAAGGCTTCTGAGCCTGCAGGTGGATCTGGTTCTGGCTAACTATCCGGAAGAGAAGAGGCTGATGCTGAAACAGGACATTGCCTTCCATGACCGAAGGAAACTGGAGGATCTGATCAATACCGCCCAGACCAAGGGTTATCAGCTGGCCTTCTCGGAAGAAGCCCTGCAGTTAAGCCGCATCCTCGATAAACAGGAGATCAAGGAAGAAGTTCTGGCCATAGCGAAAAAGGCGCGTCAGGCGGATGCGCTTTACCGCGGTTTTGACGTCAGACCGGAGTAGACTTATGAAACATCTGCTTTTTGTGAAGAATCTGAACGGTCAGGAAGACGCGGAAAGGATACGCGAGGCGTTTATGGACAGCCGCGTCGAGTACGAGATCATCCTGGACCGGCAATGCGTAGTGGTATACGGACGCAACGATATCGTCCGGGCAGCAAAGACCTTGCTGGCCGAGGCGGGATTTATCGTTCAATAATACTGATGAAAGGAGCAAGGAAATGTCAGTAAGAGATTTATTCGACCGCAGACTCGGGTTCGGCTGCATGAGGCTGCCGACCATTGGCGAGAACGAAGTGGACTTCCCGCAGTTTGAAAGAATGATCGACACGTATCTGGAAAGAGGCTTCCGTTATTTCGACACCGCCTACATGTACATAGGCGGAAACAGCGAAACGGCTGTCCGCGAGTGTCTGGTCAAACGTCACGACCGCAGTGAATTCTACCTGGCAACCAAAATGCCGCTGATGCATCTGAAGGAAGAGGCGGACTGCGAACGGATTTTCAATGAACAGCTGGAAAAGACGGGCGTGGAGTATTTCGACCTCTATCTGATGCACAACGTCAACCACAACACCTATCCGATCGCCCAGAAGTGCAAGGCTTTTGAGTTCGGACAGAAAATGCTGAAAGAAGGAAAGATCAAGCATCTGGGCTTCTCTTTCCATGACACGCCGGAATACCTGGAAATGGTCTTGAGCGAGCATCCCGAAGTGGAATTCGTCCAGATACAGCTGAACTACTTCGACTGGGAAAGCGACAATGTCCAGTCCAGAAAGTGCTATGAAGTGCTGCAGAGCCACGATCTGCCCATCATCGTCATGGAGCCGGTCAAGGGCGGTTCTCTGGTCAACATCCCCGAAGAGGGAAAAAAGAAACTGGCGGAACTCAATCCGGAAAGAAGCGTGGCGAGCTATGCGGTCCGCTTCGCGGCCAGCCAGCCCCAGGTCATGGTCGTCTTAAGCGGCATGAGCACCTACGAGCAGCTGGATGACAACACCCGCACGATGCAGAACTTCGTTCCTCTGCGCAAGAAGGAAGTCGACACGCTGTTTGAGATCGCCGACATCATCCGCGCCATCCCGCAGATCCCCTGTACGGATTGCCGTTACTGCATGGAGAAGTGCCCTCAGGGTATCCCCATCCCCAACATCTTCCGTTTCCTGAACTCGGAAGCCCAGTTCAAATCCGCCAATCCTCAGCAGGGATTGAAGAGAGCGGTGCGCGACGGCGCCATGCCGAGCAGCTGCATCGAGTGCTGGAGCTGTGCTGAAGCCTGCCCGCAGCATCTGGAGATTCCGGAACTGCTGAAACAGGCCCGCCAGTATGAAGAATAAGGAACTGAAGGATCTTCTCTCCGAAGAGATCACACTGGCTGTACGCAAGAGAGACGGAGAGGTCTTCACCTCTTCCCGTCACGGCGTGGCCGCTTTACTGGACCTTCTGAAGGAGGAAAGCCAGCCCCTGTTTGAGGCAGAAGTCGCGGACAGGATCACCGGAAAGGCATCGGCGATGCTTCTGGTGAAGGGAAAAGTCAGAAAACTCTACTCGCAAGTCTTAAGCGAGAAGGCTGTCCCCATCCTGGAGAAATACGGAATCGAGTATTCCTGCGGGACACTGACGGACATGATCGTCAACAGGGACAACACGGGAATGTGCCCTATGGAAATGACAGTCCGGAATATCGAAGAGATCGATGAGGCTGTCAGTGCTCTGAGCGCAAAAGTCAGGGAAATGATGGCACATCAGTGAAAAACAAAGGCAGATGTTCAGACATCTGCCTTTTATTGCGCGAAAAGAAAATAAAGAATCGTTTCAGAAGATCCTTTGCACCAGAAACATGTAGAAAAGAGTGGAAAGAAGGATGCTGAGAAGCGTGTTTCTCTTCCACACATACAGAACTACACAGACGGCACCGGCGGCCGTTTCCGGCAGAAAGAGAGAAGCATCCGTAAAGGAAACATTTCTGAAGCAGTAGATGACCAGCATGCCCATGCAGGCCTGCGGCAAAGAACCGGAAAGCTTTTTCAGCCAGTCCGGCATGCGGCCGCTCGAAAAGACGAGAAAAGGCAGAAAACGCAGGATCCAGGTGACAATGGCGATGATGACAAGGATCTTCATGCTTCCTCCCCGTTCTGTTTGCGCATAAGAAGCGCCAAAAGGATCAGGATCATTGAAGGGATCAGAAATCCGCTGCTTCCAAAGACCAGGCGGCATAGCCAGGTCAGTCCCAGTCCGCATAAAGCGGGATAATGGTCCTTATTGTCCAGCCACTGGCTGCAGAGAATGGTCACAAACAGCGCGGTCAGGGAAAAATCAATGCCGCGGGTGTCAAAAACAAGAAAATCGCCTAAAAGAGCACCGATTAAGGTGCCAGAACACCAGTACAGATGATCCAGAAGGGAAATACAAAGAGCATAGGACTCCCAATCTTCCTCTTTTTGGCTGCCGGGAGCAGATAAAAGCGAGAAGGTTTCGTCGGTCAGGGTGAAAATGAGATAGCTTCTGAATCTTTTTATGTGCCGGTAGAAGGGAAGCATGCTGAGTCCGTAGAAGATGTGCCGGCCGTTGACGGCAACGGTATAGAGGATCGCCGAAAGCATGCCGGCTCCGCTGTTCAACAGATCCAGACTGAGATACTGCATGCTGCCGGCGTAAATGAAAACGCTGGAAAAGACGCTGTAACAGAGAGGATAGCCGTTTGTGCTCATCAGGATGCCAAAACCCGCTCCCAGCACCAGATAACCGGTCATGATGGGAAGCGTGTCTCTGAGCGCCTTCTGAAAAACGGTCTTTTTCATACCCCTATTAAAGCGGAACAGGCATTCAGACCGCAAGAAAAATGAATGATAAGCGGTTTAAAAGCGGTAAAGACGGAAAAGAAAACGGTCAAAACAACTAAGATACGGCATAAAACAAACGATATTAGGCGTATATAGAGCAATAGCACAAAAAAAGCTCCTTGCGGAGCTTGATTTGGTACTGGAGCAAGTGAGGGGAATCGGACCCCCGTGTCAACCTTGGCAAGGTTGCGTTCTACCATTGAACTACACCTGCAATTACTGGCGGTCCTGACGAGGATCGAACTCGCGATCTCCTCCGTGACAGGGAGGCATGTTAAACCGCTACACCACAGGACCAGTTTTTCTTTTACACAAATGGCGGGAAAGGTGGGATTTGAACCCACGCGCCAGTTGCCCGACCTAAGCCCTTAGCAGGGGCTCCTCTTAAGCCACTTGAGTACTTCCCCATACCAATTTGCTGTGCTTAATTATATTATCATGAGGTTTTTGATTTGACAACACTTTTTCATAAATTTGCTTTTGGTACTCCAGACACGGCATCTTATGGCTTTTTTGGGGTAACTTATGTCCAAAGAAGAGCCGGAAAACCTTTATAAACATATAATGAAGTCAGGAGAATAAAGAAAATGATGAAAAAAATCGGAAAAATCGCACTGATAATTGTATGCGGCCTGTCGCTGGCATTGAATCTGTATCATCTCATCGACAATGGCGGAATAGGCTTTGGCAGCTACAAGAGTGAAGAAGGCGGGAATTACTACTATGAGCCGGATATGGCTCTGGATTATGATTCCTCTGCCTCCCGTGAAGCTCCCCGGAACAATAACAAAGCAGGAACCAGCATTTCGGATGCAGCTCTGCCTTTGAAATCGGAGATGATCATCCGCACGGCTTCCGTTTCCCTGGAAATGAAAAACAATGACAAGGCTTATGAAGAGCTGCGCATCAAGCTCAATGAGCTGCAGGGTCTGATCGCTGACAGCAACAGTTACAAAAACGGCGATGCCATGATCCATCAGCTGACAGTACGTGTCCCGGCCGACAGCTATGACGAATTTCTGGAATACCTGAAGAGTACGGGAAAGGTCACTTCCCTGAAGGAAAGCGGCTATGATGTCAGCGATGAGTACAACGACAACGCGCTGCGCATACAGATGCTGGAAAACAAGCTGGAGAGGCTTTATGACCTGATGGCCAAGGCGGATGAGATGACGGATCTGATCACGATCGAGAACGCTGTCAGCGAGACCATCTACCAGATCGAGAACCTGAAGGGCACAAACCGGGTCCTGGAAGACAAGGTCAGCTACGCGACCTTCACCGTCACTTTGCGCCAGGAGGCAGAAGTGGTCCATACGGGAATCTTCGAAGGTCTGTTCTCCGACGCCTTCTCGGACAGCATGAATTCCTTCATGTGGTTCATCAGAGGCCTGGTCAGATTTGTCTTCTATGTTGCCCCTTACGGCCTGATCGCTCTGATACTATGGCCTCTGGCAAGAAAGATCTTCAGAAAGAAGAACACA
>JAEEGL010783657.1_pt1 | contig 17411 bp, 17 predicted proteins | sample 9134231 | NCBI WGS metagenome assembly JAEEGL01 (sample SAMN16246548, study PRJNA631951) | gut metagenome | biome: gut microbiome; feature: rumen; material: fiber-attached | host: Bos | place: Iran: Karaj | collected 2018-10
CTTAAAGCGTACAGTTACAGTCTGGTCCTGAACATCCTTATAGCCCTGAGCAAGCTCATGTGTAGAAAGAACTGTAGAACAGCGTGGGCAGTAAGGAAGAATATATTTTCCTTCGTATATGAGCTTTTTATCCCAGAGAGATTTTGCAACCCACCAGATAGATTCCATATATTCCGGATTCATTGTCTTGTAATCATTGTCAAAATCAACCCAGCGTCCCATACGGGTAATTGTCTGACGCCATTCTTTTGTATAACGTAAAACCGATGCACGACAAGCTTCGTTAAACTTATCTATACCCATTGCTTCAATTTCGTGCTTTGAGTTGATGTTAAGTTCTTTTTCGATTAAGTTTTCGATAGGAAGACCATGACAGTCCCAACCAAAACGACGTTCTACACGCTTACCTTTCATGGTCTGGTAACGTGGAATAATATCCTTAATTGTTGATGGAATAAAATGTCCAAAATGTGGAAGGCCTGTAGCAAACGGAGGACCATCATAAAAAACAAAGTCCTCTGCCCCTTCTCTCTGGCTTACAGATTTTTTGAAAATATCGTTATCCTGCCAGAATTTTAAAACTTCTTCTTCCTGCTTAGGAAAATCAACTTTTGGATCAACCGGTTTAAAACTCATGAATGTTTCCTTATTTAATTGTATTTATAACCTTGTTATTATGTCACAAAAAGAGATTTTATTCTATATGTATGTTTATCATGTTTTTATCTAAAATAAGAGGAATTACGAAAATTGACTAATCAAGGGTTATGACTTATAATATTAAAATAATGGAAAAGACATTTAAACAACAAATCCCAATATGTTTTGCAACTGATGATAACTATGTTCCCTTTTTAACAGTTGCTCTTGCTTCTCTTCTTGACAATGCCTCTAAAGAAAACTTTTACAAGATTTATGTTCTAACCTCAAAGCTCAGTCAGGAAAACATGGATAGCATCCTTAAGCAGAAAACAGAAAATTCATCCATTGAATTTATCCAACTGTCTAAGGAACTCGATAAAGTCGAAAATCTTTTTCATCTTCGCGATTATTATTCTAAAGAGACTTATTATCGTATTTTTATTGCTAATCTTTTTCCTCAGTATGAAAAAGTACTCTATCTTGACTGCGATATTACCGTTCTTGCCGATATAAGTGAGTTATATAATACACAGATTCATGGTTATTATGTAGCTGCAGCCCAGGAAGAAGTAATGCAAACCTTTGAGGTATTCGGTAATTATGTAGAAAAAGCAGATGGAATAAACCGCAAAGATTATTTTAATGCCGGAATTCTGCTTATTAACTGTAAACGCTGGCGAAACAAGCTTATTGCAGAACGCTTTGTAGACCTATTAAATCGCTATACTTTCCGCGTTGTACAGGATGAAGATTATCTGAATGTTTTGTGTAAAGATAATGTAAAAAGATTACCTTTGGGCTGGAACAAAACTTCTTATAAAAACGAAAATTTTGATGATAAAAATCTTAAAATCATTCACTGGAAAATAAACTGGCGTCCATGGAAGTACAAAGATGTTTTATATGAAGAATATTTTTGGAAATATGCCAAAATGACTGATTTTTATGACAAGCTCATAAATATGCGCGATTCCAGAACCGAAGAAGACAAAAAGAAAGATGATATCCTTATGGAAAATCTTTGCAACATGGCTCAGGAAGATGCAGATGATCCTAATAACTATCACAGAACCGGTGGTAAAAAAGGTATTTTTGGAAGCCTTTGGGCAACATTTATTCACATTATAAAATTCCGAAAAGTTATAAATGCTAGTATTTTCAGGCGGAAAAGATGATCGAAAAAGATAAAGGAAGACTAGAAGTTTTAGCTCGTATTGAAGAATACGAAAAAAAAGGCTGGTTCACTAAGGATGTTGAAGAAGACCCTCCAACAATTCCTCTTACTCCAGATAAAGTAGATTACCTTAATAAAAAGCTTTCTAACAAAATTGCAACACTTTTTGTAAACATAATTGCAATTCACTTTATTAAAAAACTGGTTAAAACCGGCCAGATGATTATTAAAGACATCCGCGGAATTGAAAATTATCTTGCAATTAAGAATTCCGGAGCAATTCTTACCTGTAATCATTTTAATCCTTTTGATAATTTTGCGATTCACTATGCTTTATTTCCCTATATGTATTATAAAAACGGAAAACCCCTTTATAAGGTAATCCGTGAAGGTAACTTTACAAATTTTCCGGGTCTATATGGATTTTTCTTCCGCCATTGTAATACACTTCCTTTAAGTGCAAACTTTTCTACTATGAAAAATTTTATGCACGCAATAAAGGTTCTTCTTAAACGGGGAGAAAAAATTCTTGTTTATGCAGAACAGGGAATGTGGTGGAATTATAGAAAACCTCGCCCACTTACTGCAGGAGCCTTTAAATTTTCTGCAGAAAGTAATGTTCCGGTCCTTCCAATTTTTATCACCATGAATGATTCTGATAAAATTGGAGGAGACGGATTCCCTCTTCAAGAATATACCCTTCACTTTTTGCCTGCTATTTATCCTGATCCGGAAAAATCAGTTAAAGAAAACATGAAAATGATGAGGGATAAAAACTATGCAGCATGGAAAGAGGTTTACGAATCAGTTTATGGAATTCCACTTACCTATTCCTGCGGCCCAATTGAAAATCTTGATTTATAACTTTTTATAACCTTTGGAGGACTTATGCTTTTATACATTCTTGTAATTGGTATTGCCATGGTTTTGGTTTTCTGCGGAAACGTTTTCTGGTCTCCAATCGATATGTCGCTTTTAAAAATCTCTCTTTTAACTTTAATGCTTCCATTCCTTATGGTTGCCTGGGATGGAATTTTTGCAACACTTATCAGAAGGGCCTTTCCAGAAAAATGGTTTACAAAAGATGTTAAATTCCATGATGTTGGTAAAAAGGAATGTAAATTCTATGAGCTTCTTGGAATAAAACTCTGGAAGGATCATGTGCTTGAACTTGGTGTGTTTACAAGCTTTAGTAAGAAAAAGGTTTCAAATCCTAATGACCCTGAATATATTTCCAGATTCATAATGGAATGTAATTATGGTGCTCAGATTCATCTTTGGAATTTTATTCTTGGTTTTGTACCAATCTTTTTCTTCCCAAGAGAAATTGGCATACGCTTTATTCTTCCGGCAGTAATTGCCAATTCAATCCTTAGCATTCTTCCGCTTATGATTTTGCGCTATAACGTACCAAGATTAAAAAGATTACTTGCAGTTCTTGAAAAAAAGGCGGCTAGAACTTCATCGACTTTGACAAAATAAAAGAACTTGTCAAAATAAACTTCTACTGATATAATTAATACAGGTGGTAAAACATATGTCTATATTCAGTAGAAAAATCGAAGAAATCCCTATTTTCTTTGCGTCGGATAATAATTATGCACCCTACCTCGCAGTTGCTTTAAAGTCTCTGCTTTCTAATGCTTCATCAGATTATTTTTATAAAATCCATATACTTACAACTAAACTTGATGAAGAAATCTGCACAAAGCTGCTTAAGCTTAAAACAGATAATTCTTCGATTCAAATTATAAGCCTTGCAGATGAAATTGAGCACATTAAAAACAGATTCCAGCTCAGAGATTATTATTCAATCGAAACATATTACCGTTTCTTTATTCCTGATCTGTTCCCTCAATATGATAAGGTTTTATATCTTGATTGTGATATTGCAGTCCTTGGTGATATTTCTAACCTTTTCCTTACAAACATTTCTAACTTCTTAGTTGCAGCAGCTCAGGAACAGGTTATGGCTCATTACAAAGTTTTTGGTGATTATGTAGAAAAAGCTCTGGACGTAAAAGTAAAGAATTACTTTAATGCCGGAGTTCTTTTGATGAACACAAAGATGTTCCGCGCCTGCAGAATTACACAGAAATTCTTTAAGATGATGAGCGAATACAAATTCCGTGTAACTCAAGATGAGGACTATCTGAACGTTATCTGTAAAGATAAGGTAAAGAAGCTTAGCATTGGCTGGAATAAAATGCCTTTTGAAGAAACAGGTTTTGATAACCTTGACCTTCAGCTTATTCATTATAATCTTGGCTGGAAACCATGGCATTATGAAGGAGTTCTTTACGAAGAATACTTCTGGCAGTATGCACAGCAGACAGAGTTTTATGAGCAGATTCATAAAGAGCTCAAAGGCTTTACAGATGAACAGCGTCAAAGAGACAAAGACTCTTTTGAAAAGCTAAAGATTATGGCAATTGAAGATATTAACGATCCTGACAATTACCGTAACAGCCAGATTAAAGCAAAGAATTATATTTCCAGAGGACTCAAGACTTTTGGAGAACTTCCATATATCAAAGGAATCAAAAGAGTTATCAATGCTCAAAGCAGTAAATTTATTTACAAATACTTTACCAGCTCTGAGAACGAAGAGACTACTGGTTCGAAGGAATAGCCGGAAGCTTGACCGGGAAAATAGGTTCCGGATCAGGCTTTCTGCGTGAATTTGCTTCTTTTATAATCTGCATTAAATTCTCAAAAGTTGTTTTATCTGTTAGCTTTGTAAGATATGGCTCCTGGTTTAATATAAGAACATTGTTTTCACTATTAAATATTGCGTCAGCCTTATCTAATTCAAATGCAGGCATTGTATTACGAACTTTTTTGCTGCGTCCATTTACGCATGAATAATTTGTTCCGTCGGCAAACAGATGTTTTGGAACAGAATATTCTTCATTCTTATATTTGAATAAAACAAAAGAAGAGTCATAATCCATATCTGTAAGCCAGTAGCGTACATCATAATATTTATTATCTTTTAGAATCAAAAGACTAATATTTTGATCTGTTGCCTGTTCATACATCAAAAATCCTAATGATTCCTGAAAGCTTCGCCAGAGTGTATAATCAGCCTTTGTTTCTTCATCCTGGAGTTCAATTTTTATATATGGATTTAAATAAATTTTATTATCAATAATTGCAAAGCTTGTTATATTTTGATTATGTTTTGAATAATTTAAATTAATCTGATATGCGTTTGAATTATTACTTTTAGTGATTGTATATGGAATAAGCTCGGGCTCTTTGTGCGTTGCAGCATTTGGTGTACGGGCTTCTTTTTCTTTATAATCTAAAGGTTCTGCTGCCCTGTCATAATACCAGCCGTAATAGGTTTTTAGAATAATTACAAGTTCAGGATTTTCATCGTCTGTGGCATTTTCAAAGAAAACAAATCTATCCTTTCCTTCCCAGATTCCATCTAATTCCTTGGGAATTATCTGAGAGAATACAGGACTGATTAATGCTATTAACAGAACGACTAAAAATCCTTTTTTCATGTATATAGATTATCGGAGAGTTTTAGTTTATACTTAATGATATGACTTATCTTGCAAAACTTGGAGAGCTTACTTTAAAAGGCTCAAATATTCAGGAATTTGAAAACCTGTTAAAACACAATACAGCAAAATGCCTTGAAGGAACTAAAAGCCGCATTACTTTACGTGCCGGCCGACTTTATATAGATACTCCTGATGAAAATGCTTTGAAGGTTGAATTTCTTCTTAACCACCTTATCGGAATTACAGGCTGGGCCAAATGCGAGATTACCGAAAAAGATATTGAAGCAATTAAAAAAACCGTTTATGAGCTTGCAAAGAAGCAGGCAGATAAAGGCTGCAAAACCTTTAAGATTGATTCACGCCGCGCAGATAAAGCTTTTCCTCTAAATTCCTACCAGATTAACTGTGAAGCAGCCGGACCCGTAGAAAGCCTTATGAAAGTTGATGTTCATAATCCTGACTGCATTATTTATGTAGAAGTCCGTGAACAGGTTTATGTTTATACAGATTCAGAAACAGGCTGCAGGGGTCTTCCTGTTGGTTCAAGTGGAAAAGGTCTTTTACTTTTGTCAGGCGGATTAGATTCTCCGGTTGCAGGTTATAGAATGCTTAGACGCGGCATGAAGATAGAATGCTGTTACTTTCATTCCTATCCTTATACTTCAGAAGAAGCTAAGCAAAAGGTTGTTACACTGGGACAAAAGCTTGCTTATTACGGAATTCAGACATATTTGAACATAATTCCATTTACAGATGTACAGATGCGCATTAAAGAAAAGGCACCGGAAGCGTGGTCTACTTTAATACTACGGGTTTGTATGATGAAGGTTGCAAATCTGCTTGCAAAACGCTGCAACGCAAAATGTATTATTACGGGAGAAAGCGTTGGTCAGGTTGCGAGTCAGACAATCGAAAACATGACTGTTACAGAACATTTTTCTGAATATCCTATGATGAGACCCTGCTGTGGTCTTGATAAAGAAGAAATTATAAGAACAGCAGAAGACATAGATACATACGAAACTTCAATTTTACCTTATGAAGATTGTTGTGTTTTGTTCAGTCCACGCCATCCTGTTTTAAGAGGCCGTGTAGAAGAAGCAGAAGAAATTTACAAAAGTCTTGAAGTTGACCAGTTGATTAAAAAGGCTTATGAAGAACGCGAAATTGTTAAACTGACTTTTGCAGGTGAACCTGAATGGAAGTGCTGATATGAAAAAAGAAGATAAAGAACTTATTTTTGACCTTTTAAAAAAAGCAGACTCTTATGTTCAAGGTTATACAGGCAATGCATTTCTTAATAAGCCGGTATTCGAAGATGATATTGAGGTTAAAGCTGTGGCGCCAGTTGAAGCTGCGGCTCCGGCTGAAACTGTACCGCCAGTTGAAGCTGTGACCCCGGCTGCAACAACATCCCCTGCCCCTGGCCTTACCATTGATGAGCTTAATGCAAAGATTCTTCGCTGTACAAAGTGTCCGCTTGCCCGAACAAGAAACAATGTAGTTCCGGGAGAAGGTGTTTCTAATCCGGAGGTCCTTGTTATTGGCGAAGGACCAGGTTATGAAGAGGATATGTCTGGCCGCCCATTTGTGGGAAAAGCCGGAGTTCTTTTAGACAAGATGCTTAATGCAATTGAACTGGACAGAAAGACAAATTGTTTTATTGCAAATGTTGTAAAATGTCGTCCGCCAGAAAATCGTGATCCAGAGGTTTCTGAACAGGCAGCCTGCGAAGGCTTTTTACAGGCTCAGATTCATATCTTAAAACCAAAAATGATTTTATGTATGGGCCGTATAGCAGGTCATAAAATGCTTGATACAACTGTACCGCTTTCTGAAATGAGAGGAAGCTTTCATGATTATAACGGCATTCCTCTTATGGTAACATATCATCCAAGTGCACTTTTAAGGGATGAAAGCCTTAAGAAACCCGCCTGGGAAGATCTTAAAGCCTTCAAAAAAAAGCTTAATGAACTTACAGGTAAATAATGTATCTGGAAATAATCTTAAATCTTCCAATAAATCAAGGATTTACATACTCTTATATTCCACCAGAGAATGAAAAACCTGAACTTGTTCCTCAAGTTGGAAAACGTGCCGAAATCATGTTCGGAAATAAAAAAACAGAAGGTTTTATAATCGGGATTTCTGACAAGCTTCCTCAAAATCTTGGATTTGATCCTGCAAAAATAAAACCAATAAAACGCATAATAGATAAGGAACCTCTTTTTGGAGATGAGCTCATAGAAATTGCAAGATGGCTTAGCCGTTATTATTTATGTACTTTGGGCGAAGCTGTGTTTTCAATGATTCCAAGTGGCAGACGCGAAACAAGTGCCGGTGGTTTTGGTTTTGAGGAAGATATATCTGAATCCAAAAAAAATGTACTTTCCCAAGAGCAGCAAAAATGTGTTAGTGAAATATTAAATTCTACTTCAACAAATCTTTATCATTATATTTATGGTCCAACCGGTTCCGGCAAAACAGAAGTTTTTCTTTCGCTTGCAGAAAAGATTCTGGAACAGGGAAAAGGTGTTATTTATCTTGTTCCCGAAATTGGTTTAACCGGGCAGGTTGTACGTTCTGTTACAAACCGTTTTGGAAAAACAGCTGCAGTTCTTCATTCAGGACTTACCCCTTCCCAGCGCTTAAAGGAATGGAACCGCATTATGCATAAGGAAGCAAGAGTTGTTATTGGAGCTCGTTCAGCTGTCTTTGCTCCCCTTCCAGACCTGGGACTCATAATAATTGATGAAGAACATGACGGTTCTTATAAATCAGGAAACAATCCCCGTTATCATGCAAGACAGGTTGCTATGCACCGCTGCTCGAATTTAAAGATTCCTTTGATAATGGGAAGCGCAACTCCAAGTGTAGAAGCCTGGTACGGTATGCAGAACAATTCCATTATTAAGCATACACTTAGCAAAAGACTTGCAGGCGGAGAAATGCCTCATATTTCCTGTATAGATTTAAAACTATATCATACCGAAGGTGCAATTTCTGCTCCACTTGAACAGCAGATAAAAGCAGTTCTTGCAAAAAAGCATCAGGTAATTTTATTTTTAAATAGACGCGGCTTTACACACTTTTTTAACTGTAATATGTGTGGTTATGAGCTTAAGTGCAAAAACTGTTCAGTTCCTTTAACATATCATAAATCCGAAAACAGGCTTAAATGTCATTACTGCGGCTGGTCAACAGTTCCACCATCAAGCTGTCCTTCCTGTGGATCTATAGAAATCGGGTCTTCCGGTTTTGGAACTGAATATATAGAAACCGAAACAAAAGCAAAATTTCCAAATGCTAAAATTGTCAGAATGGATACGGACATTCTTAAAAACAAGGATGAACTTCTTACGACTCTTGAAGATTTTAGAAACGGCAAATACGATATTATGCTTGGAACTCAGATGGTTGCAAAGGGATTGAACTTCCCTAACCTGGAGCTTGTTGGTGTAATTCTTGCAGATGCCGGACTTCATATGCCCGATTTTCGTGCAGGTGAACGAACCTTCTCTTTAATTACACAGGTAGCAGGAAGAGCCGGCCGATACTTTCCAGATGGAAAAGTTATTGTGCAAACCTACAGTCCCGGACAAGAGCCGGTTTATTTTGCCTGTACAAATAAGCTTCCTGATTTTTACAATTGGGAACTTGAACAAAGACGGCTTATGGAGTTTCCTCCTTTTTCAAGATTATTGCGACTTGTATTCAGAAGTTATGATAAAGCAAATGCACGCGAAACTGCCCTTCAGGCTTTTAAAATTCTGTCAGAAAAATCTTCAAAGGGAGTAGAAATTATAGGCCCTGCAGAATGTCCTATAGAAAAAATTAATTCTTCCTGGAGATATCAGATTCTTTTAAAAGCTTCTTCAATTGTTCCGCTTCAGGCAATGGCGAGGAGCTTACTTTCTGACTATACACACAATCAGAATGTTTATATTGAATATGATGTTGATCCTGTAAGTTTATTATAATTATATGTGACGTCTAGTTCCGTCAAAATTTATCTTGTATAAAAATAATCCTGTAGGAGGCGCCGTTACGCCTGCTTTTGTTCTGTCGCGTGACTCAAGGATTTTTTGCATTGCATCTGGTGGCGCAGCGTTTTTATCAAGATTAACAAGAGTACCGGTAAGAGTTCTTACCATTTTCCATAAAAATGCATTTGCTTCAATTTCAAAAACCAGCTGGTCTTTTCCCCATCTGTCTTTTTGAATAAAAAAATGTGCGTTATCAATATAGCGGTTTGTAGAAAGACTTTCGTCTCCACTGGCAGCAAAAGCCGCACAATCAAGTTCACCACGAAGGCATTGGGTATATTGATTTAATCTTTTAAGATCCGGAGTATAGTTTGGTACATACCATGAAAATCGTGCGTTATCTGCCGAAACAAAATCTCCAAACGAAATAAAATATCTGTAAGTCCTGCTCGTTGCTGATTTACGTGAACTAAAATCTTCTGCAACGGCCTGTGCATCAACAATCCTTACATCATCGGGTAAAAAGGAATTAAGCGCACGCACATAATTTTGTGCAGGCATTGAATCAAGCGGAGAATAAAAATTTGCCGCCTGAGCTAAAGCATGTACACCACTGTCTGTGCGGCCTGATCCATATAAAGTTAGTTTTTCCTTACAAAGTTTTTCTAAAGCGGCTTCAATCTCTGCCTGTACGGTTCTGTTAGCCTGACCGCCATCTTTATCATCCTGACGCTGCCAGCCGCAAAAATCTGTGCCATCGTAAGATACAGTAAGTAAAATATTCTGCATTATAAATCGTCGTCTTTAAGTTCTTTTGTAAGGTTATCGTATAATTCCCTTGCATGTTCAAGCAATGGACCAGGTTTGTTTTTTGAAGATTTACCAAGTCCAAAAATACGGGCTATGGCAGTTTTTGATTCACTAAGCTTTTTAAGGCGAAGCTGAATATCTTCTGTCTGACCATATTTATATTCAAGAAGTCCATTCAAGTATACAACACCATCCCAGCCATAATTCTTATCCATATCCGGACCAAAATTATTTAAGGTTGAACATTTTTCGGTACGAGCCTGTTCATTCTGTAAAGCCTGCTGATAAAAGAAAAGTGCTTTTCTATAAAAAACCTGAGAAACGTAATCATAGTTATGATCTGCACAGGCATCATCTATTTCTTTTGTAAGCCATGCAAGTCTTAAACAGATTATTGCCTTTTTAAGTGTCGGGAGCATTTCTGCATCACAAACATCATAAGTCTGTAAAGCCATATAATACATTGCAGCTCCATCATAAAGAGTGCGCTCTTTTTTTAAATTAAAATATGGGAATATTACTTCTGTTGCCTTCTTACGTTTTTCGTAATTATCATAAATTCTGTCTGCAACTTCCTGATTTTTTATAGTTGTAAAGTCACTCCAGAGAAATGCTGCATAACAGTTTGGACAGCAGCCAACTTCATAAATAAGAGGATAGACTTTTCCATATTTGGCGGATGGAATATAATCACGATGAAGCTCATCCGAAAGATTACCTGCATTCATACGACCATTACCACTACGCATGATTTCTCTATCAAATGCTTTTTTACAAACCGGACAATTGCACTTATCTTTAGACCAGTAAGATATAGATGCTTTTTTTTCTGTTCCAGCTGCTGCACTTTTACTCTTTGATGAAGATGAATACGCCATAAAACACTCCGCACTTTATACTATAAACTATTTTTCTATAATTACAACTGCAACTGCATTATTTCTTTCATGACTTAAAGAAACATGCAGCTTACAGTCACCAAATATTTCTTTTAATTTTTTCTGGGCAGAGCCCATAACCTTAAGTATAGGTTTTCCGTTAGCTTCACTTTTTATATAAACATCACTTAAATTAAAACCTGTGATTCCGGTTCCCAAAGCTTTTCCAAAAGCTTCTTTTGCAGCAAAACGTGCCGCATAGTGTTCTTTCTGGAAAATTATATTTGGATTAGAACATTGTTCTTCTTTATTAAAAAACCTGTCAATCATTTCTGGTTTTTCTATCCAGGTAAGAAAGCGATCAACAGTTGTCATATCAATTCCTATTCCACAGATCATTCTACCGCCTCACTTTGAATTTCATTTTTTAATTCTACTATTTTTACATGAACAGATTCATCGGCTCCATCCTGCAGTGTCAAATAAGATGGAACACTATAACTTACAGGAATCTCATATTCTCCTTCTTCGTTTATACCTCTTAAATCAACAACTGCAAAACGCTGTGTTGGAGTATAATTTTCGAGAACAGGGACGGTTCCAGAAAGTGTAAAGTTAATTACAGGGGTTCCTTCTTCAAGATAGAATTTTTCATTAAGGCCTGTAACATTTACTTCATAATTTTCAAACTCCCGTTCCATCTGCATTGGTTCAATAATGCAGGTAACTTCAACAGGAGTATTTTTTGTAATTGTAAGAATTTTGTTCAAAGGTCGTAAATTTACAGTAAAGCTTTCTTTCTTTGCTGTATCTGTAATATCAACTATTTCGGTGTAAACTTTTTGTGTACTCTTTATAATTGATTCTGGTCCAGTTACTTCTACAAATTGAGGATTAACTATAACTGAAGTAAGTTCATAACCATGTTCAGGAGTTCCGTTTACAACAGGTTCAATAGGAATACTCTTTAAGTCTTTATTTTCTACACGAATTTTTATGTACTCCGGTTTTACTTTTATTTCAAAAGGATCAAATACACGTATTTCATCTGCAACCTTAACTCTTACCGGAAGTGTGTATTCTCCGCTTTTTGCAATACCGTCTAAACTTACATATGCATTAAGCTGGCTAGAATGAACAGAGGAAATCTGCTCTGTGTTTGCACGAACAGTTACAGTTACATTGTTTGTATAATCTCCAATATGGATTACACCACCCTCTTCTTCGAGCTGAACAGGAAGTACAAAGGATCTTTTATCTGTAAGTGAAGCCTGATGAAACAGGTATAAACAGATAGCTATAATGAGACAGCAAACCTTTACAGGCCATTTATTGAGGATTTTATTAAAGAACTGGTTTACTTTCATCGATCGTATCCTCTATATTTTTGGCTTCTGGTGGTAATTCAAGAAGCTTTTCCAGAATTTTGGTAAGCTCACTCATATCCAGGTCGTAATTCAATTTGGAATCGTAAGCCAGACTTATTGCACCAGTTTCTTCTGATACAACAAGAACAACAGCATCAGAAGCTTCTGAAAGTCCAAGAGCGGCTCTATGGCGGGTTCCAAAGGTTTTTTTGATATTATAATCTTCACTTAAAGGAAGAAAACATCCTGCGGCTAAAAGCTTGCCACCTTGAATAAAACAGGCACCATCATGCAGCGGAGTATCTTTACCAAAAATTGTTACTAAAAGACTTGAAGAAAGATCTGCATTTAATTTTGTTCCCGACTGCATAAAATTATCGAGTTTTGTGTGACGAAGGAACACTGCAAGCATACCTCGTCTTTCTTTTGAAAGCATTTCGGCGGCTGTAAGGACAGCATCAACATAAGTATGCTTTGATCTTGAACCAAATGCAAACCATCTGCTCTGTCCGATTTTAAGAAAGAGCTTTCTGATTTCCGGCTGGAAAATAACTGCAAATGCAATAATAAGTCCCGGAGCAAGAACGCGAAGAATCCATAAAATAGTGTTGAGCTTTAAGAATTCTGCAATACCGTAGGCAATAAAAACAATAACCGCAGATTTTAAAAGCTGAATACTGTTTGATTTTGTAATAAAATCGTATGCCTTATACAATAAAAAAGTGAGAACGGCAATATCTATAACAGGGCGAATAAAATCGTAAATGTAAAGTAACTTATTAAAAACTTCCATTTGAGTCTAACACTTATTAAAAGTATTATAACACATTAGTTTAGAAATTTCATTACATTTAACGAATCAATTGCATCTAAAACGTCATGAACACGTATTATTTTTGCACCTTTTTGAACAGAAATAATATCTGCGGTCACTGTTCCGGTAAGCCGCTGCTCTACAGGTCTTCCTGTCATCATACCAATGCTTGATTTGCGGGAAAGTGCCATCAAAACCGGATAGCCCAGGGAACAAAGCTTATCTGTATATTTAATGGCTTCTACATTCTGTTCAAAGCTTTTTCCAAAGCCAATTCCAGGATCCAGAATAATTTTATTGTGTGAAATACCTTTTTTTTGGCAGAATTCTGCTTTTTTCTTAAGATAGCTGCAGATTCCGTCTATTTCCTCTCCTTCATGATGCATAAGAATTACACTTGCATCTGCATCTGAAATTTCCATAAGTGTAGAATCATCATTATCAAAAGACAAAACATTATTTATTATTTCAACACCGCATTCCAAAGCTTCTGAAATTACAGCAGGTTTTGTAGTATCTATAGAAAGCACAACATCTGTATTTTTTCTAAGTTTTTCTATGAGCGGAATTACCCTGTCAAGTTCTTCCTGTTCGTCCACCGGAGTAAAACCTGGACGTGTAGATTCTCCGCCAATATCTATGATATCTGCTCCATCTTCTACAAGCTTCATGGCAAGATCAAAATCACCCCTGCTGTTTTCATAAAACGAATCTGGAGTTGCATTTACAATTCCCATAACAAACGCAGGACGTTCTGTAGAAATTGTTTTTTTTCCAAAGGTCATACTAAACATTTGAAAATTCCTTTATTGCTTTTGCAATACACGCAGGACAAAGCCCTGCTTCTTCCAGGATCTGATTGCGGGTTCCGTGAGGATAATACTTATCGTCAAAGGCCAGAATCTTTGTTTTAAGATACTTATTCAAGGCAAGACAGCCTCTTAAATGCTCACTTATTCCACCGGTTAAAACTCCATCTTCTACAAAAAGAACACCCTTATATTGAGTTGCAAGGTCAATAAAATATTCTTCATCAAAAGGCTTTATAAATCTTAAAAGATAAATGTCTGCTTTAAATTTCTGTGCTTCAGGCAATTTAAGAGCTGCTTCTACCTCGGCATACATGCTTCCGGTTGCAACAATAAGATATTTATTGCGTACAGATTTTCCTTCACAGGTAATAAGTATTCCACGACCACTGCGTACCTTTTGAGCAAACTCCGGTCGTTCAGGAGGACAAACAGTTTTTGGAAGGCGGATTACAACAGGAGAAGCAACATCAACCGCATAATCAAAACAAAGACTCAGATCTTTAGAACTTGAAGGGCTTAAAATCTGCAGTTGTGGAATTGGTCTGAATAATGCAATATCAAACAAGCCTTGATGTGTAACACCGTCATTTGGTACAACACCGGCTCTATCCAGAATAAAAATACAATGTGATTTTTGAAGCGAAATATCGTGAATCATCTGATCCACAGCCCGCTGAATAAAGGTAGAATAAATACAAACTACAGGTATAAGTCCGCCCCGAGCCTGACCGCCTGCAAAGGTTACGGCATGTTCTTCTGCAATTCCTGTATCAAAAAAACGGGATTTGAATCTATGACTGAATTCTGTAAGTCCTGTACCCTGAGCCATTGCAGCTGTTATTGCAGTAAGCTTTTCATTTTTTTCGGCAGCCTCAACAATTATTGAACTAAAGGCTTGTGTAAAGCTTACAGAATTATCCGGCTGGGTTGAACCATCAGAAATATTAAATGGGCCAACTCCATGAAAATTCTCCGGATTTGTTTCTGCTGGTGCGTATCCTTTTCCTTTTTTTGTTACAACATGAACAACAACCGGTCGACTAAGATTCCGAACCTTTTTTAATACATTTTCAAGGACTAATTCATTATGACCATTTAATGGACCAACATATTCAAAACCAAGATCTGTAAAAAGATTGTTTGCAAGTAAAAGACCTTTAAGGGAACGCTTAAAACGGAAAATTAATTTATCCAGAGGGCGACCAAAGCTTGGCATCTTTTCTACCATCTTTTCTACAACCTTATCTACCCTGTATCTGAACGACTGATATCCATGTGACATTGTAAGGCGGCTTAAATAGCGCGAAACTGCACCTGTATTATGGTCTATGGACATCTGGTTATCATTAAGAATTACAATAAGATTTTTTCGCATCTGGCCTGCGTTTGATAGTCCTTCAAAAGCCATTCCGCCGGTTAATGCTCCGTCACCAATTACTGCAATAACCTTTCCGTCTTTTTTTTCGAGATTCCAGGAAGTCAATAGTCCCAGCGCAGAAGAAATTGAAGTTGAAGAATGTCCTTCAATAAAATAATCGTGTTCACTTTCATCGGAATTTGTAAAGCCCGAAATTCCATCCTTCTGGCGAAGAGTATCAAAATCCTTATATCTGCCGGTTAAAAGCTTATGAGTATAGCATTGATGACTTACATCAAAAATAATAGCGTCATCTGGAGAATCAAAAACTCTGTGAAGTGCAATTGTAAGTTCTACAACACCAAGATTACTTGCAAGGTGTCCACCGTTTTTTGAAACAGTTTTTATTATTTTTTGTCGGATTTCTGAAGCAAGCTCTTTTATCTGATTACGAGAAAGCTCTTTTATATCTTTTGGCGAATGAATTTCTTCAAGCATATAATTAAAAAAAAAGGGGTTGTCATATAGAACAAACCCCTTATCTGAAACACAAGCTATCGACTAGCAACTACTTGCTCTTATGTCGATTTCTTCTAAGCATCTTCTTTCGCTTATGTGTCGCCATCTTCTGGCGCTTTCTTTTCTTACCACAAGGCACGATGGCACTCCTACTTTATAAAGTGTTATTATTATTACAAAAAAAAAAGTTTTAGTCAAGTATTTGCAAGCTTTTAGACTTTGGCCTTAATCCATAAATAGATTTCTTCTATATTTTCTTCATAATCAAAATGTTTGCCAAAATCAATATCGCGTACATATGTAAATTGTTTTTTTGCATATTTTCTGCTGTTGTGTTTTATAGCTTCAATTATTTGCCCCCGTTCAGGATATTCAAACCATTCATGATAACCTATTGCCTTAAGTCCAGGCGAATCTTTTGTATAACCGGCTTTTATGAGTGAGTGAACTTCTTCTTCAAGGCCCTGATCCAGCATCAGGTCTACCCGTTTATTTATGCGTTCATACAAAAGCTTACGGGGTGGCTCCAGAACAATAAAAATAAAATCGTATTGGGAGCGGAGCTTTGGTTCAATTGCAAAATCTGTTCGCGTTTTTCCGCTTAGATAATAAATTTCTAATGCACGACAGATTCTGTAAGAATCGTTTTGATGGATTTTTAAAGCACTTACCGGGTCAATTGATTTTAGTTCATTGTATAATGCGGCATTACCTTCTGATGCAAGTCTTGTTTTTAATTTTTCACGTAATTGAGGATCGCTTACAGGAGTTGGTGCAACGCCATACAAAAAGTTACGTATATAAAAACCTGTTCCTCCGCATACAACAGGAGTTTTTCCACGTCCGGCAATATCAAGACAGGCCTTGTCTGCAGCTTTAACAAAATCACTTACATTATACTGCTGGTCGGGATTTAATATATCAATAAGATGATGTGGAATAAGTTTTCTTAGTTCGGGCTCTGGTTTTGCGGTTCCAATGTTCATTCCACGATAAACAGCCTGGCTATCTGCACTGATTATTTCTGCGTTTAAAATAAAATGACTGCCCGACTCAGAAAATAATTCTTTTGTAAGGGCAGTCTTTCCAGAAGCTGTTGGCGCAAAAATGACTATTACAGGAATCTTTTGAACCTGTGATTCATTCATTTTTACTGCTTTTCTTCTATACGATAATTAACGATGTGATTAAAAAGCTGACGTGCAGCAACACATACAACTTTGTCTGAGTTTGCAGCAATTTCAGGGTCGTTTACTTTGGCCAGCTGATAAGCACGACGGCTTGCTGCAACTGTGATTTCGTAAATATTATCATTGAATTGAACGAGTTGTTCCAAAGGAAAAATCATTTTATACCTATTATAAGAATATAATATTTTAACAATATACGAATAATAGGTCAAGTCAGATTCTTATTATAAAAAAATGCTCACGCGAAGAACGTCGGTTGCCACGCAACCTTACCAAGTTTTCTTTGAAAACTTGCGGTTTTGCTCCGCTAAACGAAGAGGACGCTCCACAAAACACGAACCTAC
>JAEEGL014256805.1_pt1 | contig 17411 bp, 22 predicted proteins | sample 9134231 | NCBI WGS metagenome assembly JAEEGL01 (sample SAMN16246548, study PRJNA631951) | gut metagenome | biome: gut microbiome; feature: rumen; material: fiber-attached | host: Bos | place: Iran: Karaj | collected 2018-10
CAAAGAGCCATTCCCCTTCACAATATGCACATTTGGAAATTCCCTACTTACAAATTCGCTCGTTCCATCTGTGCATCCATCATCGGTCATGTATATATCGAAGGCATAACCCTCTCGAAGAAAAGCCATTGCCATATGGAGTGAACGCAGGCTTTGCAACGTTACCTCCCTTCGGTTATACACCGTCATTATGATTGCCGTTTTTTTCATCCTCCTTGCAATAGTTTATAAAATTTTCGTAAGAATCAAACATCGGCTTGCTATTCAGCCAGTCCCTGATTATTTCATTCTCATTATCACCATTCATCTTCGTGAATATGCCAAATTTTCTAATATTATCGACATTGGGGGAGGTAAACAATGAGAAAAAAGGTCCCATTTCAGCAACGCTAGGAATACGTCCATAACGCTTTTTGAAGGATTTGAAATACTCCTTAGCCTCTCCTAATGTCTTTGAAAGTCTTATTCGATAATGTTCGTCAAGTGTTCTCACAACTTTTGCGGGGTTTCCTGCCACAACTACATTGTCTGGAATACGTCCAGAAACAACACTACCTGCACCTACAATGACATTATTCCCGATATTACTTCCCATCAGAACAATACTGTTAACACCCAGGAACACGTTATCGCCGATCACTGTATGTTTCGCCTCGCCAATGATATCACGATATTTCCTTCGTAGCACGGATCTGCTATAATCGTGGCAAAGAATCATACATCCTTGGGTTATCTTACAATAATCCCCAATTTTCAGCATCCAAGGACGTTGAATATCAACGATAATGGAGTTCATTCCAAAAAACATTGTGTGTTCTCCTACATCTACCCCTTGGGCAATCAACAGTTTATTAAAAGTATATGGGTTGATCCAATGTGAGAAAAACTTACATTTTATTTTTAAATAAATTATATTTATATTCATTTTCAATTAAAATTTTCCATTTCTCGCGATTTCTCAAGATTGAGCACTCCTTTTTTACTATTTTATAGTAGTTCCTGCAAATATGGATTTTTCCCATTCCTAACAGGATTTAACAACAAGGGTCTTCCTGTCCTATGTTGTTAAGTTTCTTTCCCCTGCTATATTTTCTATTTTGCAATCCATGATATTGCCAACAAACTTATTATTTAATGAATGCCTCAACAAATCTGATTCGCTTTTTCACTTCTTCTATAATGTTTCTCTCTTCGCTCGTTATATCCCCTGGTTTTCCATAGACCTTTTTCCCCTCAAAATATTCCGCAAATAACGTTTCAAGATATTCACGAGTAAATCTTTTTTCTTCTGGATACAAAACTAGTTCATGTTCTAAAATCCGATCTATAGAGAATTTAACGCCCACTATTTTAGCAGGACTTCCCACTACAAGTGCGTATGGGGGAACATCTTTGTTAACAATAGAACCAGCCCCTACAATACAACCTCTTCCCAAATGAGTACCAGCCAAAAGTATGGCACTTGTCCCCACCCAACAATCTTCTTCTATGATGATATCTGTAGACTTGTCATTAACATGAGAGGAATCTAATAATGGTTGAGGGATTCCAACCGTGCTATAGTGATTATTTGTAACAATAGTTGTATTATAAGAAATTGTGGTGTTTTTTTTAACAATAACTTTTTCTTTCGGAGAATTGATAATACGAACACCGTCTTTTATTTTTGAATTTTCATAAATATATAGATTCTTTGGTGTGTCAATTATGAGAGGATAAAAGATTTGTGTATTGGCTGCACAATATCCTAAACTGCTACGAGAAGGGAAAGAACACCTAACCCAACCAATAAAATGTTTAATTGTTTCTAGTATTTTAATCATTGGACTCTTTTATTTAACGAGGTGTATTATTTCATCAATACTTTTGGGATAACATATTCTCTCTCCCAAATAGTTTTTATAAATTTCTTTCTTCGCTATTGATACGGGACGGAAATACTCCAACAAAGAAATAGATTTGACATTCTCTTGAAATGCTTCCAACAAGGCATACGAACTATAGCCGATAACCACGGGGAAAAAGGTAAGCAATATATTAATAGGAATGAAAGACGGAATATGAGGAAGACTTTTTTCATCCTCTGTTTCGTCTGTGAATCGGGGGTGGCATTTACATATTATCTGAACATCCTGTAAACTGCATATTAAAGAAGATATTTTATTGCGATATTCTTGCACATCCACCAAATGACAATCAACAACACACCCTGTTAGTAACAATACACTTTTTTTATTGACAGCCAGTCCTATCTTTTCTATGATAATCTTTGCAAATATTGATGTGATTTGTTTATCCTCTTTTGCAATAACTTCCTCTATATTGTTCTTATGATAGAAAGATTTTGCAAGTTTGGGCGATATACCTCTCCCATTATTCAGTGTATCTATCGAAGTAGAATAACATAATCGATATAAAATCTTTGCTTTAATGGCAGGAAACGAATAGTTGACTTTAGGCATGTTAAGAGGTGCCACCGTTCTATGATAAGTAATGGGAACGTACAAAGAATGGCAATATGTGATAATCCAATTATATAACCCACCAAAGGCTTGATGATACATATGTACATGATTGAAATTCTTCTCTTGTTTTAGAATCTTTTTGACTTTTTTTCTTAGACGATACAATTTACAAAAATCATATAATCTGACAGAACTTTCTATAAAAAAGCACTCAAGATTTTCTATGGCAAGATAATTAAAGAATTGATATATGTTGGGCTGATCTGTAAAGACAATAGCTTTTTCTGGAGACATTTCCTTTACACTACACAAAACATATTTGAGAGATATATTATTGGCACATAGAAATAATTCCATAATATTCAGTCTACTGTTTTTTTACTACATTTCTTTAAAACAATCATTTGTAAATTTTTGAACAAATACTTTCTTTCATCGGGTAATAATCCTATCACACTAAATGAAACAATTATAATACCTATGGTAGATATTACATGAATAACAAAAGTCATCATGTTATTTTCTTCAGGTATCAGCAAGTATGAAGCTCCTGCTGCAACCCCTAATGATAATGCCATCAAGATAATATTGTTCAGATAATATTTTCTAATACTATAATTAATGCTTTTGCAACCGATGTACACATTGTATGTCATCTGAAATAGAGTATTTGCGATGTAAATGTAGTATCCCAAGAAGATATTGTCAGATAGGAAAAAGCCTATTACAACAAGCGTGAAGAAAAAGACACGGACTCCATTGCTTATTATTTCGTAATTTCGGATTCGACCCGTCGCTCGAACAATAGTTGACGCATTGGAAGAAAAACAACGTATAAGGTTTTCTATTAACAGTAACGTCATAAACTCTGGTGCATATTTAGGAACTTCAGCCAACCACAGTTCTAATATATAATGCGCATTCATGACAATCGGTATGGTGAAAAGTGAAAACAGAAAAAATGTACATTTAGAACCAATAGTCCAAACAATAGAAACTCTGGAAAAGTCTCCCTCCGAATACCTTTTCACGATTTGGGGTGCAAAAGAGATAGACATATTGCCTGTAAGTTTCCTAACAGCCATCATCACTTGATTTCCAATACCGATAGCTGCATTAGCGATAACGCCATAAAATCTATTGTACAAAATGGACATGCCATTTGTCATCAACATAGTGGCCACTGAACCAAAAACAGTCCAAAAAGAAAAGCCCAACATCCGCTTCACAATGGTTTGATTCCAGCCGAAGTGGTATTTTGCCTCTCTAAAATTTCTTGAGCAATAGGAAGAATAGATGTATCGGGTCAATATCTGAATCAGCATAATGAAAAGTCCATAGAGTATCAGTTTGTCCCAACTCAAATATTGTAGTACAATCACTGCGCATAGTTTCAGAAAAGTGTTCAACACATCAATGTAGGCGAAAGCCCCCATCCTTTCCATCGCAATGACCATTGCATTATAAGGAATACTCATTGTATTAACCACCATTGTCACCACACTAAACTGAAAAACCCAAAATGCAGCAGTCATTCTTTCTGCTGGAATCACCATATAATGATACAATAAATATAATCCTACAATTTCCGTTATCAAGAATATAATAGTAGAAATGATTCCTTGTATATTTATTGATGAACAGAATACTTCATTCACCCCTTCTTGATTTCCTTGTCCCATCTCATAGTTGAGAAATCTTTGACAAGAAGCACTCATTGCACTGTCAAGAACTGTAAAAAATACGACAACACCACCTACTGCATTATATACCCCATAATCTTCAACACCAAGAACCCGCAAAATGACTCTTGACGTGTATAGGGTAATGAGCATTGTAATAAATGAGCGTATATACAATGCCAATGTGTTTTTTGCAATCCGTGAAGTAGTTCTTTCTTCCATCTAACTAATTAAAGAAGTTTTCTTAATGCCTCATCAATACCATCAAAAGTAATCTTACAACCAGTGACATTAGGATGCATTCCATCACTAATTAAATAGCTATCGTTGAATTTAGCTTTTGGAGCTATTAAATCAATCTTATTGGAATACTTTTGGGAAAGTTTCTTGTAAATCTCATTATATTTTTGAATATTTGACATCCAATATGGATTTTTCTTTTGAACATTTGTTCCAACAGGTGGAATTTCTAATAAAATTATTTTTTCTACTCCAATAGAAATGAAGTTTTTTATAAGAAGTTCCGTATAATATTCAAAATCCTGAATAGACGTGTCCACATTTTGAGGAAGTCTTTTTTTGTGCTTTTTTATCCACTTCCAAAATTTCTCTTCTAAATTTAGACCTTTCACAATTGTCAGACAAACCTTCCAGCGAAACGCTTGTCGAGAAAAATATCTTGGTGCGGAATCAGTTAATCCGCTTTCCCAAATAACAATTTGAGGATTATAGAGTCGATAATAAATGTTGAAGAAATCATTCGTTTCAGACATCAATAGAGCTCTTTTAAAATAACTCACAAACTCAAACTGGCTGTATTTTTCTTTTAACAAATAATACCAAGTATCCTCATATTTAACTTCTTCTCGAGGTAAACAAACTGATGCTCCAATGCATAATATCTTTGGTTTCATATCCATTTCTTTTATATTATTCAATTTTAATTATTTTATAAGTATTCTATAAAAACAACAGTATACCCATAAAATGGTTTTGCTATATTCTCATCATTTTTAGATAAATATTATTCACATGAGGTTGAATCTGTTCCATAGGTTTCAAATACACTAGAATGATGAATATTAATTGCTCTTTGAAATCTAAACTTATTACTCAAATTCTCATTTTGAAATTCCTCAATATCAAGCAATCTAGAGGCAACCAAAAATTGAATTTGAGATATTTCATCTCTTAACAGCATCAAATCTGCACTTGATACATCCAAACGTTCGTTGTAAATTTTATCAATAAAAGGATATAAATACCTTTGAAGATAATAGTAAAACTTATTATGAACTTTTTTAATAACGGATTTCATTTCATCTTTCCTTCGTTATACAATTTGTCAAACATTTCAACATCCCTATAGCCAATTACTTGAGCTGGATTTCCTCTAACTATTGCACATTTAGGAACATGTCCAAAGACAACACTTCCCATAGACACAATTGCGCCATCCCCAATATCAGCACCTGGGGCTATCGTAACATTACAACCTATCCAGACACAATCGCCCACAGAGACAGGTTTCTTTATGTTGAAACTGTCATACGGGATATACTCTGTAGATTTCCAATTATGGTTGTGACTATAGATTGTTAATCCTTTTGCAATATGACAATATCTACCAATTTTCACCCCCCCAAAAGCATTGATGAAAAGGTCACCACTTATAGAGGTACAATAACCTATTGATAAATTTTCTGGACATCTTATCTCAAAATTTCTATTTAACTCCGAGCCCAAAATGACATTATCCAAATTAGCGCCCTTAAACTTGAAGTATGCTATTTTATTTAATAAGTATTTTTTTATCCTCAACAAATATTTAATCATAGGACTATTCAAAATCTATCTACCAAGTATTCTGTTATAAATGATTTCTATATGACGACATTGTTGTTCTAAAGTGCATAATTTGTCAGAATCTCTTTCCAAAAATTTCTTTGTCTCCATATAAAAGCCTGGCTTAAACTCCTTATCAAGATGATCATCTATCGCCACAGGATATACTTTTACACTTCCTTTGTCCTGCAATTGCAATTGCTCCATGGGCTTTAGATAAATACGGTGTAGGGGGGTCTGAATTTCAACAGCCCATCGGCCAGGTGCATTCCAATTAGCCTGATAATTAAACAAAACACCTTTCTTTGTAACACCTGCGCCTACGAAACAAGAAGGTTTATGCCAACTCAATGCTCCGGCTGTATAGGAAGACATCTGAACGGGTTCCCCTCCCATAAAGAAGGCCAAATCAATAACATGAGAAGAATTAGCCGTCATCCAATTACGTTTCACTTCATCAGGATGATCTGTATTCTCAATAACATGCCCCCACTCAGTGAACTCAAAATTCATGGATGTCATACCTCCATCGTCTTTTATAATCTCCTCTGCTTTCAGAACAGAGGCAAAGAAACGACGATTGTATGCAAGATAAACCTCTGCATTTTTTTCTTTTGCCACAGCGACCACCTTCTCACATTCCTCGGGATAAAGAAAACCAGGCTTCTCACATAAAACTCGCCTTACGCCATACTTCAATAAGGCTAAAGTATTAGGAGCTAAAGAGCCCAAGTTCGTTGCCACAATTGCGGCAGTAGGCACTTCTGGGGCTGACTCTATAAAGCTGTCCAGTCCTCCTCGAATAACTTTATAACCAAGCGTTTCTTCGACTTTCCGTGCCTTTGTTTCACCACGGCCTATCATTTGGAATTGATACCCCAAAACGGTTAAAACCTTGGCATACTCTTGTGCTATCGTTCCAGCACCAATAATCCAAATCATATCTTTCTCAAGTTTAAGTAAGAGGACAAATATCTGTATTACCCTCCAAATTCTTGTTTATAAAATCGATAACGCCTTTAATGAATGGGCGATGAAGTTTATCTGACTCCCTATAAGTTGGAAGCAGACAATATCCATTTTCAAGAACGCTATCAAGAACTAAATTTGTAAGTTGGCTCTGATATGGGACATTAAAAGTTGTAACACGATTACCATCTGCATCATTTATCCAGCATACCTTTCCACCCTCATCAATCGAGAAAGTCGCCTTCTCGTTGGATATGGTCAAAATTGCTTTAAGATTCGTAGCGGAAGAATCAAGCATCAAGCTGCCCCCATTAGAGAATGAACAATACAATAAGCCATTAATTTCTTTATAACCCACACGTTTACTATCATAGAGGACTCGGTGTAAACCGCCAGTATCTATCGTGTAGGTTGTGTTACCTGTGAGATATGCGTAAAGATCAATAAAGTGAATGGCATTACAACCTAAGCCCCAATTCCCTCCTACCATGAACATGTGAGCTGAAGTTCCTACAAAAACAGGCCTTATATCCTTGTAAAAATCCCACATGCGTCGTGGTGTATTCACCCATGCTTTTATCCCTTTCTTTTCCAAAAGGAGGGCTATTTCTTCATAATAATCCAATTTCTGAAAAAGGATTTTTTCAAATACCACATTTTTCACGTCACTTCTGTCTGTGATAGATTTGAAGATAGAAAAACGTGGGCCTGAGCCAGTGGCAATAAGTAAAAAATCTATATGCTCCGGAATATCATTGAGATTTTGAACAAATTCTATTCCCTGAACTTTATTGTTAGCAGGAGAATCCTCATAAATCTTACGGCATTTAGCCAAAGATTCTGCGCTACTATCCACAACCCAGAAGTAACACTCATTATGAGTATTCTTCATTGCCTGAAGATGCCTGCTACCTAAAGCACCGGCACCTACCACTACAACATTATACATCATTGTTATTTCATTATATGTTTAACCAAATCTTTTGCCTTTGCATAGTCTTGGGGGTTGCCAATATCTATCCAGGTACCATTTAATGGGAAACGAATCACCTTCTTACCTTCACCTATTAACTTCTCAATGAGATCTGTTGCATTGAAGAAGGTATCGTTTGGTATTTCATTTAATGCAGAACGCTTAATGAGGTAGATACCAGCATTAGCATAATAATTATAGGTGGGTTTCTCTATTAACCCTTGGATATTGCGGCCTTCCAAATCAAAAATGCCATAAGGAATCGAAACGGTATAAGGCACAGCTGCTACTGACATTTCCGCGTCATGCTCCTTGAAATGAAGATAAAAATCCTCATAATTGATGTTGGTAAACAGGTCTGAATTCATCACCAACAAAGTATCATTGTAGAAATTCTCAACAAACTTGATTGAGCCAATAGTACCTAAATACTTGGGTTCTCTAACGGTATTAACATGCACCTCGCCACGTGGGCTTGCAAAATGAGCCTCTAATTGTTCTCCTAGGTAGTTTACGGTAACAGAGATATGTTTGACTCCGTAATCTATAAGCCTATCAATATTGTGGTCAATAATTGCCTTATCTCCAACTTTCAACAACGGTTTAGGAGTCTTTTCCGTCAGAGGACGAAGTCTTTCACCTTTTCCGCCCGCCATTAACACCGCATCTACAGGAAGATGATTCTGATAATCAAAAAGATTTAATATATCGACAATATGTCTTTTGCTATCTAAAAGAGGAATAAAAAAAAGTTGTTTAGCACGATAATCTCTTAAAATAGAAGCATTATCGACACCTTCAAGAACATATTTAAAACTTCTATGCATAATGTCCTTGACTTTCGCATCTAATTCATATCCTTCAATTAGACCGCGTCTGATATCTCCATCTGTCAGCGTGCCAACCATCTTGGCCTCCTCATCAATAACAAATAGTGTTTGGGACTTATGTCTCGTTCCATCAATAGCTTTTAATGCATCACGGATACTTGAGGTCTCGCTAATTATATACTTATTCGGCATAAATCTTCTTATTATTCTTATTATTTACAATCATCTCTGCCAGATGCCAGTCTGCCATCGTATCAAGGTCTAAGGATGACTGTTCATCCATTACATACTTGATTCGGCGAGTAAATTTGTTGAGGGGCATCTGTTTGAGTGATGCAGGATTGATCACATAGATGGCACCATTGTACTCATAAACTTTCGGAGCATCCTGACGGCGAGTGATATTTCCATTACCCTTACAAATGTTAAGATAACCATCAGTGTTCTCTTCAAACACGCAATAGTAAGGATTGGCTGAACACTCCTTAACCGATACAACCATATCAATATTTGGCCGATAGAGTAACAATGCCTCTTTCACTTGTTCCGCTGTGCGGAATGGAGACGTGTTCTGAAGCAATAATACTATGTCATATTGCTTTCCTTGCTTCTCATAGAAATCAAGTGCATGAAGTAGTACCTCGTATGTGCCAGCTGTATCTGTAGCCAATTCTGTAGGACGTATAAATGGAACTTTTAACCCATAATCTTCAACACACGTGATAATTTCAGGACCATCTGTTGATACACATATATCCTCATCTGGCACTATTTCCCTTGCAACGTCTATGGTATAGTGTATCAGCGGCTTTCCATTCAGAGGTTTGATATTCTTATGAGGTATACCTTTACTGCCACCTCTGGCGGGAATGATTACAAGTATCTTCATCTTATATCGTAAAAATGTTTCTGAATAATCGTATCCAAAGGATATGTCTTTATAACCTTCAAAATGGCATCACAAGTTCCTTCCTTATAATAAGGATTATTGCCGTGCAAGTGACCATTAATAGAGTGTTCTACGGTCTTTGAGGTGTATTCAATAACCTTCTTAAGCCCATCCTTGATTTTTTCTGTGGAATAACCACAATGTATCACGCTATCAGCTGCAATACGTCCTTTCTGCCTGTCACCAATGTCAAGCGTGGGAATACCAAAACTTGGAACCTCAATGATTCCACTGGAAGAATTGCCCAAGACCGCTTTCACACATTTAAGTGCAGAGAAATAGCGTCGCTGGCCCAATGAGGGTATAAACATACATCTATCCTTATTCTTATCAACATACTCTTGAATACGCTTGATGATAATCTGAGAGTTTGTGTCTGAATTGGAATAGGTGAAGATGATGTGATAATTTTTGTAACAATCCAATGCGTTCAGCAGGTTCAGCACCTGAGTCTCTGAGGACATGTTGGAAAGGGTGACGGGATGATAGGTGCAAAGGAAACACTTGTCTGTCAGTTGGAAATTCAAGCTTTGCTCGATCTCTTCCTTTGTCATGAAGTCTGTCTTCATCACATTCTCAACACCAAGAGCGCCAACATTGAAGACCCTGTCGGGTTGCTCGCCTAATTGGATGACTCTTTGTCGATACGCTTCAGTAGATGTGAAGTGAAGATGGCTCATCTTGGTGATGGCATGACGGATGGCATCATCAAAAGCTCCTTCTGTAATCTCTCCACCATGAAGATGGGCAATTGGTATCTTATAAATGAGTGCCGTTGATGCAACTGCAAGCATCTCATACCTGTCACCGAGTATCAGCAGCAAGTCTGGTTTTAGGGCATCAAAGGCATCCGCAAAACCACTGACACCACGACTGATGGACTTGGCTGTGGTGTTGGCATCGTCTAAAGCTTCATCGTCAGCCATATAGACCTTGTAATCTATCCAGAAGCAATCGTGTTCAATCTCTTTATAGGTCTCACCTTGATTTTTTGACAGGTGCTGATTGGTTGCAATAACCTGCAACGTCAGTTCTGGATCATCCTTGATAGCTTTCATCAAGCCTCTCAGGATGCCATACTCAGCACGACTGCCAGTCACCACACATATTTTTCTTTTCATCACGAACACGGATTACTCGAATCCAACAGATTAAATCTCTATTAAATCTTCTTCCTCAAAATTTTTGATGGCCTTGGTGCCTACCACTTCTTCCCAGCACATGGGAGATATGCCAGTACCAGGACGTTTGACTGTCATATTCTGTTCTGTCAGCAGTTCGCCTTTTCTTATTGAACATGCCGCCACAATGCTCTTGCGGGCAATGGCAATGTTCTTCCGTTCAGATTCCGAAATGGTCTTCCGTCCTGTACCTAATGCCTTTTCGATATTCCGAATAGCAGAGACCATAGCCTTCAGTTCATCAGGCTCCAATGAAGCCTTGTGGTCTGGGCCTTCCATGTTTCTGTCAAGCGTGAAATGCTTTTCTATCACTGTTGCACCAAGAGCCACGGCTGCTATGGGGACTTCTATGCCTCTGGTATGGTCAGAATACCCCACGTGCACTTGATATTGTTCTTGCAGTTCAAGCATCGCTTTCAGGTTTACATCTTCGTATGGAGTAGGATATTCTGTATTGCAGTGCAAGATGGTTATCAGTTCCCTCTTGGCACCATTCTTAAGGAGCGCATTCATGGCTGCACTGACATCATCCAGTTCGCACATGCCAGTGGAAAGAATAATAGGCTCACTATACTGAGCTATTTTCTTAATGTAAGGGTAATTGGTGATTTCACCAGAAGGAATCTTCCATAAACCTAAATTAAGCGAATGGAGATAATCTATGCTGTCCAAGTCAAAGGCTGTTGAGAAGAACTGAATTCTTTTTTTCTGACAATAATCCATCAGTGTCTGATGGTCTTCCTCTGACAGTTCCAGCTTTTTAAGCATATTCAACTGACTGTCATCAGTCTCCTTGCCAATGTTCTTCTTTTGGTATTCCGCTTGTTGGGCTGATTTTGATACTAATTTCTCTGCTTTGAAAGTCTGGAACTTGATGACATCCACTCCTGCCTCCACTGCTTTATCCACCAATTGCTTGGCGATGTCAATAGAGCCGTTGTGATTGACACCGGCTTCCGCTATAATCAATACATGTTGCATCCTTATTTCGCTTTAATTTTCAAGATGGCAGGATTGCCAGAGTATATGCCCTTCTCGGAAATGGACTTTCTGACCAAAGAACCTGCTCCCACTACAATGTCATCGCCTACACTGATGCCATTGGCAAGCACCGATTGACTTCCGATGAAGCAATTATTCCCTACTTTACAGTCGCCATTCACCATCGTTCCAGTGGAAATATGGCACTGGTCACCAATCACCGCATCATGTTCTATGTTCGTAAATGTATTCAGTATTACATTGTTCCCCACCTTTGCTCCTGCATTCACAAAAGCATGGTGCATCACAACAGTTCCTTCACCTATCGTAGCATATTTGGAAACATAAGCAGTAGAAGCAATGATGGTTGCCAATTTGCCGCCAGCTTCCTTAACCCTGTTATACAATTTGATGCGTGTGGATGGGTTCTTGATAAAGCCTACCGTGATAACGAACTCTGCCTTATCCACATAGGAGAGGATATCATCATCCGTGCCAATCACCTTGGCGGAAAGGATATCTTTACCGACATCCTCGGGCATATCAAGCACACCAAGAATCTGGTAGCCAGCACTTTCCGCCGCGTCAATGACAGATTTGCAGTGGCCGCCGCCACCTATAAGTATTAATGGTTTAGGCATTACCTATTCCTCAATCTTGAAAGTATAGACAAATCCGCTGGTCATACGAACCCCATTCTCTTCTCCGCAATATGGGCAATATATTTCCTCTTTTTCCTTGCCTCCTGGGACGTTCATTGTTGTCACCCTAACTAAGAATGTGTGTCCACATTTCTTACAACCCATTGTATACTCTTCCATACTTACATACTTATTACAATTTTACTGAACTCGGAATATTAACAACGCGATCTGCAAACCAGATAGTGTTCTTCAAGCCATCATTCTCGCAGTTCTCGAACATGGGAAGTCTGTTCATTAACTCCCAAATGGGGCGAGTCATCACACCATTATCATTGGTGTACTCCAAAAAGTTGAGTTGAGCATCCTTTTCCTTCAAAATAACCACATTGAGCCAGTAGTTACTACGCGTATCTGGTGTGTCCACAAAGAACTCTATCTCAGGAATATCTTTGAAGAACTCTTCGTAGGCTTTGGCTGTCTCACGCTTGCTTGCCACATATTCCTCAATATGCTCCAACTGGGCACAACCGAGGGCTGCGTTGATGTTGGGCATACGATAATTGTAGCCGATATGGTCGTGCTTGAACTCCCATCTGTGAGGAATCTTTGCCTGAGTGGTGATGTGCTTGGCGTATGCGCCCAATTCTTCATCATTGAAGAGCATCATGCCTCCACCACCTGTGGTGATGGTTTTATTGCCGTTGAAGCTTAAGGCTCCCACTTTGCCAAAGGTGCCTGTATGCTTGCCTTTGTAAAGAGAGCCGATGCTTTCAGCCGCATCTTCCACTAATTCAATATTGTATTCCTTCAATACATCTACTAATTCATCCAAATGAACAGGGTGGCCAAAGGTGTGCATGGGAACGCATGCTTTCACCCTTCTACCTGTACGCTTGTTATAGCACTCACCGTTCTTCTGTTCTGAGTTCTTGGCAAGCCATTCTCTAACAGCTTTTGGAGATAATCCCATGGTGTCCCTGTCCACGTCTATGAAGACAGGGTGAGCACCAATATAGCTGAGAGCATTACAAGTCGCAATAAAAGTCAAAGCTTGAGTGAGTACTTCGTCATCACGCTCAACGCCTGCCAGCATCAATGACATGTGCAGCGCATTGGTTCCACTCACACAGACTACTGCACGTTTACAGCCCGTATAGTTCGCCATATCGTCTTCAAAGCGGTCAACGAACTTGCCTACAGAAGAGACGAAAGTGGTGTCTATACATTCGTTGAGATATTTTTTCTCATTGCCCATAAATACGGGCACGGCTAAAGGTACAAAGTCCTTGGCTCCGTACAGGTCGTGAATGAAGTCAGTTGTTTTCTTGAAGGATAAATTGTTCATGATAAATCGAAAAATTGTCAATCACCTTACATTTTTTGGTCAAGGTTCTTGCCCTTTTCTTCATGCTCGAAGTTGGGGATGAAACTCTTGATGGCTTCCACCACTTGAGCCTTGGTGAAGTCCGTTTGAGCAAAAATGCTTTCCAGTTCATCAAAGAAGGAGTTTATCTCTGGCATTGGACGACGAGTGGTCTCCTCCACAACACCTAATGCCTTGAACCGTTCCATATTGATCTTCTCGCCTGGGATGTAGAATTCCTCGTAGGCTTTCTCGCCTGTTGTGTCACTCTTGAAATAAACAACTGGATAGGTTGTGCTTTCATAATCCATCTGGGCTGCATACAGCTTGGCATCAGCATCATTGCAGCACTCTTTCTTTGTAAAGCCTTCTGCCTTTACGAAGTCGTCGCAGATGCTGCTGAATGTGAGCATCTGGTCTTCACCCAACTTGGGGAAGAAAACTTCGCCACCTTTGCCAAGAATACAGGCAAGCATACAGATTTGTCCTGATTCTTCGGGAGAGACAAAGTAACGTTTCACATCAGAGGGTGCCGCCAACGGTTGTTTCTTCTGAAGCCTATGAATCCAGCCATCAGGCAAAGAACCATTGCTGAAAGCCACATTGGCAAATCGGGCTGTGGTTACCTTGAAGTACTTGTTGTATGCCATCACCAAGTCTTCCATGATACGCTTCGAGGCACCCATGATATTGACAGGATTAGCAGCCTTATCCGTACTTACACAAAAAAAATGTTTGGGTGGATAGACAGCCTGTAAATCCATCAGTTTCTTTGCCTTGATATCATTGTTTTCGATGAGTGCCTGTACACTGTATCGGTCTTTCTCCGAACGTACATGTTTGTGAGCAGAGAAATTGGCAAGGATGTCAAAGCCTTTTTCTTCACGGAAAATTCGTTCAAAAATGGGGTCTGCGAAGTTGAGGGTATAGCAGCGGAACTCATCTGGCACATAAAGTCCTTCGGTGGAACGGACGTCACGAACTAGTTCTGCTAACCCGTTCTCGTTGAGGTCAACCACCACCACACTCTTGGGTTCAAAGCGCAGAATTGCTTTGATGAAGGAGGAACCGATGGAGCCTGCTCCACCTATGACACAGACTTTCTTATCTTTTATTTCTTTTGTGAGTGTCTCTTTGTTCGCTTCTATGTCAGCAGCAAACATGCTGACAGGGCGAAAAGTCACGCTGTCAGCTATGAATTTGTCAAGATTGAACATCTTATACGATTTCTTTTATTGTACTATAAAAAGCCCCCGACTTGCATCTTGAAGGAATAGTTAAAAAACAGATGTAGTATCGTTGGCGTTTGAATCAATTCATAAATGAGTTTCGTGTTTGTAGTTAGGAAGAAAGACAAAGGCAATTTTGGGGTATCTTCCCTATAGGCAACGTCGTTGCCTCGCATGACTCTTCGTCGTTGCCCCTCGAGACTCAACGACAGTGCCTCTTTGGAAGGAGTGGGGAATCCAAACGTAAGTGTCCTAAACTTGGTGCCAAACAACATCTGAGGCCAGTGGAAGTGGTCTCAAAATATATAGACGTTTGGTGAAAATAAATTATTTTTGAAGTTCGCGGATTACATCGTCCACGATATAGCGGTCGCTGAAAGTGTAGAGAAGCGTGGATGGGTTGTGCAGACGTTCATTGGTCTTGGATGTATAGAATAAATCCAAGGCGCGTTCTGGGGCAATGTCGAGACGCTCGGAAAGGAGTGTCACGATTCGACCAATCTTATTCCACATCAACACATCGCTTAACATAAATGTTACTTCAATTTTATAGATTTATCGAAAGTCAGGTACCTGTCGATGACTTTCTGTTTCAATATGCATATTTGATTGTTGGGCTGGTGCTTAGACAGTTCTCCAAGTGCCTTGTTTTCGTCTATTTGTCCAGCCATGAAGGCTTCAATGGTGTCTATCACCTTATCGTTGGCCACACCTCCTTCAATGATGTCATACTCACGCCATACTTTCTTACCATTTCTGCTATTCACGATGAAATGAAGCCATTCTTGGTCGTAGCGTTCAAATTTTTTGTAGCGAAATTCTTGTATGGCGTTGTTGAAATCAAAAGAGTACTGATTGATGATAGCTGGGGCATCAAAGTAGTATGTGCTCTTTATCTCAGCCCATGTTTTGGCTTGGCTACGGATATCTGTTACATAGAATCCTTTGCCGAAATCAAGATTGTCTCGCCCTACATGCACCAGCGGAGCAATAATCTCTTTTATCGTTCCATGGTACACCGTTCTCATCCCATTAACCCTTTCTTTGTCTCCCAAATGTCAAGAGCACCCAGTACATCCTCTGTCACATGCTGACGACTTTGGGTGTGAAGTCCTTCGTAGCATTTGAGTATAAATCCGTCTATCAGTCCCACTCGTTTCATGCGCTGATACATCTCTACGGATGAAACGTTCCGCTTTCGAGCTGCTGACTCCACACATGAAGAAACGAAAATCATCTTTTTCTCTTTCTTTGCTCTGGATGTGATATGTTGAGGCTTCTTGACTTCCATTTTGCAATATGTTTTTTTGTTTCACAATGCAAAATTAGTTCTTTTTTCTTACAATCCCAAAGAAATAGTGTTTTTTATATCAATTAGACGCTGGGAGAAGGACTTAGACCAGGGAATCGGGTAGGGTTTGAGTTTGGTGGAGCTGGAGGAGGTAGTGGTCTTCTTCGGTCATGGTGGCTTCTGTCCAGGTGGAGAGGAGGTGGTCGATGTCGGGGAGGAGGTCTTCATCTTCGGTCTCCTGATAGAGGAGGGTGAGGAGGTGGGCACGGAGTTTGGGTGCTGTGATATGGGGGAGGATGGTGTAGGCGCGGTCGATGGCGGTGGTGAGGGGGGCGTAGTTACGGATGCCGACTTGGAGGAGGACGAGGAGGGTGAGAACGGTCTCGGCTTCTTGATCGGGGGTGGTGGGGTGGAGTTGGAGGAGGGTGTTGATGTTTTGCTCGGTGGTGAGCCAGAGTTGGGCGCGAGCTTGGATGCTATCGTCGTCGGGTGGGGTGACGAGGAGGGCTTGGCGGTAGGCCTGGAGGCGGAGGGGAAGGAGGCGCATGGGGAGGATGGGGGATGAGTGGCGGCGGGAAAACCGCCTCACACGGAAAGGAAGGAGACCCTGCTGGAAAACCGCAGGGCACGAAAAGCGGGGTGTTATTCGAGAAAACGGAGGTGAGCTGAGGGGATGAAGGCGAGGGCGGCAGCGATGATGCCTTCGAGTTGGACAACGACGTGGCGATTGCCTTGGATGCGCTTGACGGTGCCTTCGAGACCGGCGAAGTCGCCTTGGATGATGATGCAGCGGCGGCCTACTTTGTTGGCGACGGAGGCATAGTCGAGAAACTGGACGCGGTCGTCGGTGAGTGAGGCTACACGAATGAAGTTTTCCATTTCGAAATCAGGAACATGGATGATTTTGGGACGCACGGTGGGGTCGAGCGGACGGGTCATCATGTAGCGGAGGGGACTGAAGTCCTCGTCGGTCATCTTGAGTCCTGTGAGGGTTTCACGTGAGGAATGG
>JAEEGL017348389.1_pt1 | contig 17411 bp, 9 predicted proteins | sample 9134231 | NCBI WGS metagenome assembly JAEEGL01 (sample SAMN16246548, study PRJNA631951) | gut metagenome | biome: gut microbiome; feature: rumen; material: fiber-attached | host: Bos | place: Iran: Karaj | collected 2018-10
AGGAGCTTGCAGAGGAAGTGAAAGGCTTAGAAACATTCCTGGTTGTGGTTTATATATAGCGAGAAAACACTTTGGACAGAAAGGAGGTAGTCTAGCAAAGTTTCTAGATCGGATTGTAGTTCGGCGTAGGGAAAACGCTAATGTTGATTGTGTTAGATTTGAAAGTATGATTCTTGAAAAATACTTTGCTAAAGATATGGATAGAATTCTAAATAGTACACCAATGTCAAAAGAAGATTTTGAAAAGTGTGCACATATTTATAATATTCTAAACTCAGTTGAAAGGGATATCCCACAAAGCTTATATCAACAAAAGCCCCCTTATGCCGTTTTGGAATTTAGAGACAAATTTAAGATTCTTCGTGAAAAACAAATGACAGCATTAGATATTGCTGCTGGAGAACAATATAAATCTGGTGATTTTAAAGCTCTGGAATATATAAGCTATCTTGATAAGATATATCCTGATGCTTATTTTATTAAGAAAAAGCATATGGAGAATTTTGTTTCTCAAATTGCACCAAAAGAGTTTAATAATGAAATAATGGATATAATGCGTTCTTTTGCTAACTCAAAATCTGAAAAAGAAGAAGAAAGAGCGGCTTTAGAAAAACTTACAAAAACAACTATTTTCAAATTAAAATCATCTGATCCAAATAGATCTGTAGAATCAAGTGTAATTTTTAGCCAAGATAATTTTTACTCTAGATATTTCAACGAGGGCACTAGAATTAATAAAGACTATACAGGTGAAGTAGACTTCTCATTTACATTAACACAAGAAGAAGATTATGATAGTATAATGAAACAATTTGACGAACTAAGAGAAACTATATTCAATAAGACTCCTGATAGTCAAATTCATATAGCTAGTAGGGAAATTATTGTTAAAAACGGAGATGACTATCAATTTTACACAATTGATGATGGTCAAATTATTCCTATGGAAATTGATAAATCATTTGACTTTCACTGCGAGCTAGGAAATAGAATAAAAGATGCCCCTCAAAGTATATCGTTACCACAAAAAACGTCTCCTTTATCAAATATGATAAATAATGTAAGAGGTAAGATTCTTAGTTTGTTTAAAGGTAAAAATCCTAGAGGAGCTGATTATAGAGATCAGAATCATACATCTATAGATGCTTCACCTAAAGAAGTACATCAAGAAGATCAAATGAGTCGATACGTCCAAAGCACAATTACTGGAAAATATGATCCAACAATCAGTAAAAAGGAAGATAAAATTGAAGAAAAACGTATAGATGAAGGAAGATAAAAAAATAGCGATTGATTTATTCAATCGCTATTTTTATTATTCATTTTCTAATAAATATTCATTTATTCTAATAATTAATTCGTCTTTAGCATCTTCTAATGTAAAGCCTTCAAGTTGTGCACCAGCAAGAGTTATATGCCCCCCGCCTCCTAATTTTTCTAGAATTAATTGAACATTTATATCTCCTATTGATCTACCACTTATTGTAATTTTGTCTCCCATTTTAGCCATAACAAATGACGCTGTAATATCGCTTATTGTTAATAACTCATCGGCCGCTTTAGCACAAATTAAATTAGAATTTTCATTATCACCATTATATACTGCAACTCCTATGCTTTCATTGTGTATTTCAACATTCTTAACAATTTCAGCAATTGTGTTGTAACTGTCTAAATCTGATTGGAACCACTTCTTTACTCTTATTATATCAACACCATACTTTCTTAAATATGCTGCTGCTTCAAATGTTCTAACACCAGTCTTAAAAGTAAAGTCTTTTGTATCAATCATGATTCCGCCATATAAGCTTTCTGCCTCAATCAATTTAAGTTCTATATCATCAGCTGCATATTGAATAATCTCAGTAACAAGTTCTGCAGCAGATGATGCATATACTTCGTGGAATGAAAGAAGTGTGTTTTCTATACAGTCCGGAGCTTTTCTATGGTGATCTATAACTACTTTTCTTTCAATCTTTTCTAATAAATCTGGAAATTCAACATATGAAATCTTGTGAGTATCCACTATTATCAATAAAGATTTATCAGTAATTTTTTCTATAGCTTGTTCTTCATCTATAATAACGCCTTTATAATCAACAATATCTTCTAACGCATCTAAGAATTTACCAAGAGAACTTCCTTTAGGTTCTGAAACAATATATGCTTCTTTTTCAAAACACTTACATAATCTAAACAAACCTAAAGCAGAACCAAATGCGTCTATGTCAATGTTTTTATGTCCCATTATAAACACATTGTCTGATTCATTAATAATTCTTGAAATTGATTGAGATACAGTTCTTGCTTTAACTTTAGTTCTCTTTTCAACTTCTTGTGTTTTACCACCATAGAACTTATACTTACCATCTTTTTTAACAACTGCTTGATCTCCACCACGTCCTAAAACAATATCCATAGCTGCTAATGCTGACTTATATTTATCGTAAGTATTCTTTCCTTCAACAGAAATTGCCATAGAAAGTGTAATTGAGTTTGAGCCATCATATGTAATGTCCTTAATTCTATCGAGAATGTTAAATTTGTCTTTTTCAAACTCACTTAAGTATTGTTGTTCAAATATGAAAACAAAATGGTCTCTGTCGTTTTTAATCATTAATCCGCCTGTGTTATTAATCCAGTCGATAATTTCTCTCTCAACTTTTGCTAGAAACTCTATTCTATTTTCTGGTAAAGCTCTTTGAATTATATCTTCATAGTTATCAATTACAGCAAGTCCAACGCATGGTTTTGCATTGTTATAAGTATCAAACAAATCGTTATATTTTGTTTCATTAATAAAATATAGTGAAAGAACGTATTCTCTAGGTTTCTTTCTATCTTTCTTTTTAGCTCTTAAAACGCTACCTCTAATTTTATATGCTCTTTTATCTATATTAAATTGTTTTGTAATATCTACTCCTGTACCATTTTTCTCAACATCAAGTTTAATTTCTTTAATAATTGGTGTTAAATTTGTTGAAATATCTTCATTTTGGAATTCCTCAACAAATTTCTTGCTTCTCCAAATAATGTTTCCATCTGTTTCTATAATTACAAGTGGAATTGGAGTATTAATTAAATTACCCTTTGAAGTAGTTGAAATATCATATGTTATATCTCTTAAATGGTTTTCTAATTCTGTTTTCTTTTTTGCATTAGATACAATCGTATATGTAACCATTAATGCAAAAATAACAACTGATGGAACAATCCATCTAAGGTCATAGACGCAAAGCGCTATAGCAAGTATACCTATAACTACAATATATATAATATTCTTATTTACTAATTTGTCTAATATCTTTCCATTAGAATTCGACATAAATTCTCCTAACCAATATTACTCTACAGTAATATCTTTTATTTAATATTATTTATATTATCATTAGTATATTATCTGCCTTCTTGTCCATCTTGACTTGATTGTCCTGTTTGTCCGGTTTCTTTTTCCTCTTCCTCTAAAATCTAAAAGCATTTTCTTAAATCTAGCGCTTCTTAAGTATTTATTAATGTCACTTTCAACGAAACTCTTGAAACGGTCTTTTTTCGCATCTGCTTTAAAGATTCTTCCTCTTATTTCGTATAATTTATCAAAATATTGATTAATTTTTCTTTCCTCTTTTGACCCTTGCTTAACTTGTGTAACTATTGACTTATAGTTTTCATAAGAGTCAAATATCTGAGTACGAACCCTTTCTTTTTCTGCATGGTCATATTCAGCTAAGAACTTAAGTGGTGATGCAAACTCAACTTGTGCCAAAAATGATCTTAATTGTTCTTCATTTGAAAGATCTGGGATTGGAATTTCTTCAAATGCTTTTCCTTCCATATCACTATGAGCTGCATATCCATAGTTGCCTTCCTCATATTCGTGTTGTGTTTGAAGTTGCATTTCTACTTTACCAAAAGGTGTATTAATTATAATAAAGTCTGCAACATATCCATCTTCAGTTCTTTTCTCTTTAGAACTTTCCATATCTAGTGATACGCCAAATCTTTTAAGCAGATCAGAATTCTCAAAAACAGAATAAACTTGTCTTCTAAGAACCGCTAAATCTAATTTATCACTTACTCTTGCAGAGAAGAAATTAAGTAGATGATTAAAGTTTACTTCACGAATCTCATCATCTGTTATTTTTCCATGCATATATTCGTATTCTTCAGGTGTTAACGCATCTTTTAACTTACGCCAAATAGCCTTTCTCTCATAATAAATGTTATTTGGTGTATCAATTTTACTCTTGTTTTCAGGTCTATTTAACTCTTCTATACTATCCTTACATGTCTCATAAAATACTTTCGGTACTCTTTGCTTAATAAGCTCTTCACAGTCATCACACATTTTAAGAAGTGATGTTGCGTTTGGGTGAATTAAACTTCTTGTTCTTTCTATTAAAAACATACAATGTAAATAATAGTTTTCTCTTGAAGCTTCATTTTTATATCCAGAAGGTTCTCTTCCAGGGAACTCTTCTTCTAAAATGTCTTTTAATTGAAATCTTTCCATTTCATTTAAAAGTGCATAATTAATTCTTTTCTCTTCTATTAACTCTACTAGCTCTGGGTCATTAGAATAGAATTTTGAAGTTCTGTTCATTCTAACGACTCTAATAGCAAGCATATCTGTTAAATCTTCTTTTAAACTAGAAATTGTTGCCCCATTCGCTGCAACTTCTTCTTTTGATTTATCATCTCTTTGAAGATATTTTAAAATCTTTAGGAATGTACTTCTTTCTGATTTTATTCTATATGGGACCTCAATCGCATAGTTCTCATACGCTTCTTTATACTCAAGCATAAAAGCTGCAACTAAATTGTGGAAGTATTCTTGAACATCATCGCTTCTATACTTTTTTAAATTTCTATTAAAAGTCTTCTTTAAGTTATCAGAGAACGCGTCTAATAAAGCTCTTTCATCTGGTTCAAAAAAGCTTCCCACTTCATCGCAACGTTCCTTGTTCCAGGTAACTCTTGCTTTGATATATTCAAATATTGCTCTCTTTCTCTTGTTCTTATCTGCTAACTTCATATATCATTCCAAATTTAAAATTTTTTATTCGTATTCAACAACACGCCATTTCAAATTATAACACATTATGTCTAAAAAGTAAAGTTTTTCAGTATTTTTGGCTATTATTTGAAAACAAAAAAGCGCCTTTTTTATTTGGCGCTTTCATACTATTTTTTAATAGTTAAATTTACTGATTTTTCCATATCTGTATATCTATCATGTACAGTAATCTTTACACTACCTGCAGAAACGCCGGTTACGATTCCGTTTTGGTTTACTGTAGCAATTTCTTCATCGCTTGAAGTATATTCAAGTGGTTCTGTACTAGCAAGTGATGGTGTCATAGTAAGTTTCATTTGAAGCTGTTTTCCAACTCTAACTACACTACTGGTTGAAGTAAATACCATAGAACTTACTGGTGTTATAACTTGTATATCATCAGAAGCTTCCATTCCATCATATCTTACTGTAATTGTAGCTTTTCCGTTAGCTACAGCAACAACTTCATTGTCATCATTTATTTTAGCTATATCTTCGTTAGAAGATTCTATTTCATATCCGTCTGTAACTTCTTCTCCATCTATTGAAACTAATACTTTTGATTTTTCTTTCTTAGTTTTAGCTATATAATCTTTTTCAATTTCTACTGTTAATTCTGGCTTATTTTGTTCTTTTTCGGTTGATGTTTCAATCTTTTCACCATAAGAAAGTGAAATTATTGACGTATTTCCTAAATAACCTTTATTTAGAATAAGAATTAATGCAAATACCGCCACTACTATAAATAAAATAATTGAAAATATTAACAATCCTTTGTTTTTCACTATATTTTCCCCTTGTCTATAATTATTTTTGATAGTGTAATTATAATATATCTTTATTTTTTTATCAACCTTATTAATAAATAAAAAGAAAGTGAGGCCGACCATTGCGGTCAGCCCCACCGTTGCCTTTACGAACCGATTCGGTTAGTCCCAAAAAGGTCCTTCAAGCGGCTTTTCCCTCTGATACTCCGGGAAGAAGCAGAGAACGTCACCATCATCGACCATGAACTTCTTGTAGATTGCCCAGCGCTCAGCAGGCAGATTCTGTTCCATGTATGCGATGAGGGCCTTCCGATCTTCCACCACGTCACCTTCGTACCAGCAGAAAGCTACACACGCCTTAACGAAGTCCTCAATCCGGTCAGCCGGAAGAGTCTCCGCAGAAGGAGTGAACTTCATGAACTCGTCGTGGTGATAATAATGATAGCGGCCCATAGAAGCCAGCTGATCATCATCTGCACCGTTGTGGATAGCCTCAAAAATGTCTAAGTATGTCATAATTTCACCTCCGCGTTTTCTTGTTGGCAACTTAGACTCTATATTTCAAGAGTTACAATTATTATAACATATTTTATATCAAATGAAAAGGGCACAAAAAAAGAAACGCTGGCCAATTGGCCAGCGTTTCTTTTTTGCCAATTGCCGTTCCTAAAAAAAACCGTAAGTCACTCAGAGGCACCCTCCTCTCGAAAGAAGCAGAGAGGCATCATGCCCTCCAGGTACTTCTTGAAGACAGCCCACCTCTCCGGCGGCAGGTTCTCCTCCATGGCGCGATAGAACTCGCGATTATCATAGAAGATGTCACCTTCCGACCATGAGCGGTTGACAAATAGCTTGACGTAGTCCTCGATCCTGTCCTTCTCGATATCATCGTAGCGAAGCGTCGCCTTGCCGGTATCGAAAAACAGGTTGTAGAACTCGTCAGATTCTTCATCCAGGGTCTTCATGTCTCGGTCTCTGATCAGGTCCAGCATGCGCCGGATAAATCCGACTTGCTCCTCGTGGAGCCGTTCCTTGTTGAGTTTCTCCATGTTCATAATGCATAACCTCCATTGTATTACTATTGGTCCTCAACTTCTAAAACGCTTTGCGTCTATGTTATTATATCACAATAATACAATTATGTAAAGTTCTTATCTTTTTTTACCTTATTTTTCACCAAATGTTCACACAATTGATATTTCATGCTTTTTATGTTATTATGTACTATATGATTAATTAAGAAAGAGGAACTTTTAATGATTGATTTACATGCCCATACAACTGCTTCAGATGGAGAACTAACCCCTTCAGAGCTTATAGATTTAGCTATTAAAACAAATATCACTACATTAGCCATAACAGATCATGACAATATTAATGGTTTAGAAGAAGCCTGTGAATACGCCAAAGGAAAAAATATTAATCTTATTCCAGGAATTGAAATACAAGCCAAATTCTCACCTGGAAAAATGCACATTTTGGGATTATTTGTGGATTATAAAAATGCTGATTTTATAGCTAAACTAGATAAAGTTGTCGAATATAGAAACGCAAGAAATGCCAATTTTATAAGAGAATTAAATAATATGGGATATAGTATTACTGAAGAAGAACTAAAAAAAGAAGCTGGCGGAGATATCATTGGAAAACCCCACTTTGCAAGAGTTTTTATTAAAAAAGGTTATACAAAATCAACTTCAGAAATGTTTGATGAATTCTTTAACAAAGAACCATTAAATAAGTATAGAAAATTCTCATATTTACCTGAGGAAGTAATCTCAATGCTTAAAGAAGTTGGTGCGGTTGTGGTTTTAGCCCACCCACAAACATTGAAACTTGAGCATGATGATTTAATAGAACTTATAAAACAGCTAAAAGAATTCGGTTTAGATGGTATAGAATGCTATCATTCAAACCAAACACCTGAACAAATGCAAGAATATAAATCAATTGCGAAGGAACTTGGCTTAATTTATACAAAAGGCAGTGATTACCATGGACCTATTGCAAAACCACTAATAGCATTGGGAACAGGTATTAATGGAAATATCGTATCTGATGAAGAGGATTATATCCTAGAAAAACTATTAGAACGCAAAAAATAACAATAAAGACCAATTATATTTTAGTATAATTGGTCTTTTTTATATCTTAAATTATTCTTTTAGTCATCAAATGAATAACCACCAGGTTTTCTCTTTCCTCTTGTTTTCTCTGCATATTTTGCACGCTCTGCATCAAAGTCATCTTGTAATAATTGAAGTCCATCAAGCTCGTCTTGAGTTAAAGCTGGGTTAATTCCTCTTCTTGTAATTGTTGCTCTAGCTTTTTCAATTCTTTCATAGAAAGGAATCGGATTTTTTAATAGAGCAATTCTTTGTTTTTCTCTTTCTTTATAAAGAGCTTCTTCAAAGTTAGCATATGGTTGTTTCATCTCTGATGACATTTGGTATACAACGTTTGGACTATCAATTCTTTCTCCACGTGTGAATACCATTATATCATCTAATAATCCATGTTCTAATAGACTATATACACCTGGAATGAATCCGTTATACATTCTTTTTTGTGTATTTATTGAACATCCTCTTGGAGTTTCACCCATTTCTAATGAACGAGCGTCCCTTTCATAAACTGACATTCTAGCTTCAAATTCATCTGTAGCCATAATGTTACATCTTATTCTATATCCAGCATCTCTGAATATTTGAGCTTGTTCTATATCAACATCACCTTTATCTAGAGTATTCTCATAAAAAACGTTAAAGTGTCTTTGGGCTAACGCTTGTAATACAGGTAAAGTAGCTGGTCTAGTGAATTGTCTTGTATATTTATAAACGTCTTCTGATGTTTCAGTATCTTTCATCACCTCATAATATGGGTGAAATGTAGCTAAAATATCTGATCCAAATGAGATTGCTGATTTTCCTTTTTCAGCAAATTTACGCTTTACATACCATTCAATTCCTGTCTTTCCTGCGCCAGGTCCTGCTACGATAAGTGCTAAACTTGGTTTTGCAGATGGCTTAGCACTTTGAAAAGCTTTCATTATAAATGCATTTTTACCACCTTCAATATCGCTTGGGGTTAAAACATATTTTTCTTCCATTCTACTTATTCTCCTTTATTTCTTTTCCATATACTGTTATAACCTTATTAATTGTTGCTTCATCCCAATCTTGTACTTTAGCTTCCTCATCTACAAGTTTCTTTAATTCTTTTTTGAATTCTTCTCTAGAATAGTTCTTATGATTTCTAATAAATTGTGCGATTTTTACGTTAATTACCTCAAGAGCAATATCAACGTCTAGTTCCTTATTATCCATAATTTCTCCTCTCAAATAAATATTATCACGTAAAAATTTAAAAAAAGATACTTCTATTTTAACATGATAAGTTCGTTATGTCAACTTAATCGACAAAAGTTGTCCATTTTTCAACATTGTCTAATATTTCATTTCTAACATCATATAGATTTTTTTCTGATACATTATCTATAAACTTGATAATCATATCCTCAGATAAATACTTAAAATTCATGTGTTTAGGCTTTTTAATAATGTCTTTTACTTTATCTGGTACTTCTACCTTATACTTTTTTATCAGAAAATCATTTAAAATATCATAATCATTATAAATCGCCTTGGTAGGGTTCTTTACAAGTTTGTTGTAAAATAGATAATCAGTATATAAGTGTATGAAATAACCTCTATAAAAACTATTATCTATGTTATTATTACACAAGAATTCATATAAATTTGCATGGCTAGAGTTTTTTCCATAGTGAGTTAATGATTTGTTATCAACACTGTCTGGATATACTACACCTTTAATAAACTCTGTTTTGTCCTCAGAATTCTTATGCTTCCTTAAGTATTCATTTGCTATAGCTATATGAATTACATATCCTGGCAACTTTTTTCTCCTTTTTCAATAATCTTTTCTAATTATATATCAATTTTTATCAAATTTCAAAACCCTAGAATCAAATTCTAGGGTTTTAATCTTTATATATATATATAGTTAGTGTGTAATTTCATAAATTCGGCAATTATACACCTCTGAGTCGTAAATACAATTATAATTACTTGGTGTTGCACCAGGTGCTATCATACCATCGCACTCATTTATGTATTCATTTCTTTCTGTTAATGCAAGGTATACCGCTTTCATTACAGTATCATTTTGATCTATTGCTGCATCATAACCTTCTCGTATGTGTTCTTGTGTATAATATGATCCTCCAGAAGCTTCCCAACCTCTCATTTGTTCATAAGTTACTGGATTATTGATCATAGCACTACACCATCCATAGTATAAGTATGGATCGTCTATATAGCCTTCATTAAATGTTGTACCCATTAGGATTTCAACATATTCTTTATCCAAGCCATTAAGCTCAGCTGCTCTTTCTATTTCTTCAATAGTAGGAGTTGACATACTCTCTAATCTTCTCATAAACTCTTCAGGGCTTAGGCCATTAAAGTTTACTGAAACTTCTTTTGTTCCATCTAGTTTCATGTAATCTTCTATGTTTTCAATTAACTCTAAATTGTTATCATAGAACATACATCTTAAATAGTTTCCTATTATTCTATCGCCTTCATATACAGGCATTCCATTGTCATCATACTCAAAGCCATTATTAGTCTCTGTCCTGTAATATGAATATTCATGAACTGGATTCTTTCTTATCTTTATTCCAGCTTTTGTTGCATCATTTGATTCGATATCGCTCATTGTTCTACCAATTACTGCACCTTCTTTAACGAATACCAAATCTCCTGTTGATACTATTGAGAAAGCAGCTTCTTTACATTTATTTTCTGCATTAATTCTCTCTGTTGCTGATTTACTTGCAAGTTGAATGAAATCTGTAGCTTTATAAAGTGTTTTAACTCTTTCATCTAATTCTGGTTCTTCTGCTTTAAGATTTTCAAGAGTTTGTTCTTTAAATACTTCCATACTTAGGTCTTCACCATCATATCTTGTTCTAGCTTTTTTAGCATCATCGGAATTACTATCCTTTTTGGAATCTTTATCATCTTTTTCTTCCTCTGGTGCTTCTTCTGTTTCACTTTCTGGATTAACTGGTGCATCTGCTTCTCCACCACTTTCATCTGGAAGTTCACATACAAAACCATCTATATAAATAACAAATCCATTTAATCCTAAATCATCATAATTTTCAGCAAATTCTTTGAATCCATATACCGTCTTTTGTTCTAGATTCCAATCTTCCATATCATCTTCTTTAAACAACGAATCTGGATAATTTACAGAACCATTTCCGAGTTGAACTAAATCATTATCATTCCATGAACTAGCATATTCTAATTTTTTCATGCTTTCTGCATCAAGAACAAGTATCTTAGCATAACCCACTTTATCTACTACTGTTTCTTTTTCTGCAGCATCTTCTGTTCTTTGAGAAGAAACATTGTTGTTGCTATCTTCTATAGCACCTTCTAATAAAGTACTTTCAGTAGGATATTTTAAGTCTACGTTTTCTCTATACTCGTATGTTTCTTGTTCAATTACGCCATCGTTAGTCTCTTTTTTACTAACTATTTTATCGCTATCTGTATATGTTCCATACTCAAGCAAAACACCAGACATTGGAGCAACTACAGCTTCATTTCCTAAATATCCTTCGTATTTTGTTCCATCATCTTTTTTATCAACATCAAAAATACGTACCGCACAAAAAATATCATTATACGTCTTTTCATTTAACACATAATTGTTTGCAGGATCACCGCCTGTTAATTCAGGGAAACCAAGAGTTGCAACATTAGTTCCTCCAGCATCATCAACAAATATATATGTGTGATATGGATCCTCATCGAAGCAAATATCTCCTGGTGCTAAGTCATCTTTCATGCTTGCAGTTGACATTTTTATAAGTTCAATATCATTTGAACTACAAAAAGCTTCCATAGAGCTATCGTAGCAATCTTCTCTTACTAAAAACGCCTGAACTTCGATTCCAACATTAACGAATTGCGAACAATTTCCTAAAATGTCTTCGTGTACAACTATATTTTCCTGTCCTGGTGAAAGTTCATTTGAAATTTCATCTTCAAAACCTGCTTGATATAAGCATTCTGATACAAATGAAGAACATGATAGTGTGTTACCACTATATGTTTCAATTGGAAATACATAATGTGTTTCACCAACACCTAGGTATGTTCTAGTATGAACTTTTTCTGCCACCTCATATGCTACTTCCAAAAATCCTTCGTTTCCTTCTGATTTACTTCCTCCAGAACCGCCATCATCTGCTGCACCAACCGGTTTTAAATCAATTCCATCAACTGCATCTACTGAAAATTCTCCATTTTCGTCTAATCCATAACCCTTATCTTCTGCAATTACCGTATCTTTGCTAAATTTATAATTAATAAGTGATTTGGCTGCATTAATATCACCTTTTGAGTGAATCATTGTACCCATTTCTTGCTCTTTCTTGTCTATGATTCTATTTGGATAACCAGCAGAACCAATTTCTGGTACAGGGAATTCCATTACTCTTGGAATTGATTCCATAAGTTCTTCCTTAGTAAAGAACCCAAGCTCTACTATTAGTTCCTTAAAATCTCTATAAATAAAGTCTGCATCTAATGTATGAGTATTTTCTAGCATACTAAATGCATTTATTGAATCTTGTGTTATTTGAACTGATCCAGATACATCTTTAACCTTAACCGTTGATGTTCTTCCATCTTTGTCTTTATATTCAATTGATTGATCTAGTACACTATTTAATTCAGCTTTGCTTAAGTTTTGATATGCCTTAACCTCATCGCCAAATTCATCTGTTACTGTAACTTCCCTGCTATTTAAAGCTCCATATTCTATTCCATTCTCTTCTCTTAATTGAGTGATTTGTTCTGCTCTTTCAGTGCTTCCATCATATCTAAAATATCTATTTAGCAAGAACATTTGCTTAATGTCTTTATTTGTTTCTGTTCTTAAGCCATCACCAGTTTGTTGAGCTGCATCTAGTGTTAAATCTGCATAGATATGTCTTCTTACTTCTTTTCTTAATTCATTTTCTTCATCAGCTAAATCTTCGTCTGTGTACATTCTAGCACTGGTTGTGCTTGCTCCTGTTTCAGTTTCATATGCTGTATAGTATTGTCCATCATCACTTAAGTTCCAATATAAATCTTCATAATCTGTTGCTAAGTCTACTGTTACAGCTCGTTTAACATATTTTACATCAAGATCATCTCCTTGATTTCTATCAGCTTCATATGTCTCATATACCTGTAAATCTGTTTCTGGAGTATCTGATTCTTCAAAGTTTCCATCTGAATTCATAAATACTTTATATAGTTTATATTTTCCTATTAAAGCATCATTTGGAAGACTTGGATCACCTTCCTCCCAAATTTCGTATTCGGTCCACCTTTCTCTCATTAATGCTTCATAGTCATAATCATACTTAACAAATGAAAGTTCACTCGCTACTGGAACTGCAAAATATACATCTCTATACCAATGATTTCTTACTGATTCAATGTATGGATAATATGTTTTAAAATCTTCTTTAGTCTGCTCTTTTAATTCTTGCCATACGTAATCTAGATATTTTCTACATTCTTCACAAGCTTCTGTTACAACATTTCTTGTACCAGTATATACTAGCTGATTTATGTCGTCGCCTTTAACTTCTACCCATCCATCTTCTTCAATGTCTACATACATATATTTATCATTTACTTTTTTAACTTCTATAGAAGATCCATCTTCTTTATTCCACCTATAGTACTCAACATCCTCATATTTACATCCACATTGATCTTTTCCATGTGTACTTGGATAAATACTTAAATTATTAATAATATTAGCCGCATCTTCAGTACTAACACCAGCACTATAATCACACTGAGCACTAAATAGTGTTTTTGAAATCATTGCTCCTCTATCAGTTTTATAGCTAGCTGATACTGTGTTTTTATTTGTCTCATGAAGTAGAATTCTTACACTGGTATCAAATCTTTGTGTCATATCATAAGCAAGGTCTGGCATTAATGTTGCAGCATGAACTGAAAGCAAGAACTCTAAAGGCATACCGTATCTACCAGTCCATCCATCTAGGTCATACTCAATTTCTGCTGTATTAAACCAACCTCTTCTAATTTTCAATGTTCTTTTCTCTGTATCAAGTTCTATTTTATCAAATAAGTTAGAATCGTATGCATCTTCTTGTCCACCTTTAACTTTTACTTTTCCTACATCACCAGAATCGTATAATAGTAAAATCATACCTCTTCTTCTACTCATATCATCGCTAAATAGTGATGCTATGTGCTCAAAAACTGCTTCCCACCAGTTGTCTGTAGAAACGTTAAAGTTTCTAATTGTATACATATAGTTGTCGGAAATAATATATTGCATAATAAAATCGCTACATCCAGCAATTATATTTCCGGAATTTCCTGATCTAAATACTCCTTGAGCTTCATCAAATTGTGCCGTATCGTCTTCCGGTTTAAAATCTTCGTGAGTAATATCTTGATCTTTTGACTTTATATTCCATTCTCCAGTATTTTCATCATATTCCCATTCAATAGATTGATATACTTTATTATCAGTAGTGTTTAGATTCCCTTCAGTTAAGTAATGAGTTAAAAAGCCATGTTCTTTTAGGTTATATCCCATGTCTTCTATATAATCCATTACCTCATATACTTGTTTTTTATCTACTCTCGCAGTATCGTCTCCACCAAACCAAGACGCCCATGCATCGCCAATTGCTTTACCTAATGCCTTTAATTTTTCCATGACCATACCAGGCATAGTTACAAAAAACATCGCTATACCTATCAAAACAATTAGTCCAAGTAGAATGGCTATTCCAATAGCTATAAAGTGGCCAAAGAACATCATTATTGCTTTCTTTGCAACAACCTTTTTAGAAGCTTCCTTTGTAGCTTTTTCTTTAATCTTGTTTGCTATAGCACTTCTTCCGCTACCACCACTACTGCTATTATTTTTTCGAACCCCTTGAGAAGTATTGCTGGTATTTGCAATCGAGGTATTTTCCATCTCCTCATTTGAATCATTTTCTTCTTGATCCATATGATTTCTCCCTTTTATCATCTTCTGTTTTTAAAAAAAAATACTCCTATTTTACCAAATAAATTATAACAATAAAATAGTATATTGCACAACAATAATATAAAAAAAAGCAATCCTTTTGGATTGCTTTTTTTACTTAAACTATTATTCTTCACTAGAAACAGTTTCTTCTTTATTTTCTATTATATCTTCTACTTTGTTTTCTTCCTCAGTATTGATTTTAATAGTTTGATAACGTCTTAAACCTGTTCCTGTTGGAATTAACTTACCAATGATAACATTTTCTTTTAATCCGATTAAGCTATCAACTTTACCTTTGATAGCAGCTTCTGTTAATACTTTTGTTGTCTCTTGGAATGAAGCAGCTGATAAGAAAGATTCTGTTGCAAGAGATGCTTTAGTAATACCTAGTAATACTCTCTTATATGTTGCAGGTTTCTTTCCTTCTTTCTTTAATTCTTCATTTCTTTCTTCAACTTCTAGTAAGTCAACAAGTGAAGCTGTATAGAATTCAGAATCACCAGGATTATCAATTCTAACTTTCTTAAGCATTTGTCTTGTGATAACTTCGATGTGTTTATCATTGATATCAACACCTTGGTTTCTATATACTTTTTGAACTTCAGAAATGATGTATGAATATACACCTTCAACACCTTTAACTGCTAATAAATCAGTTGGGTTGATAGAACCTTCTGTAATTGGTTCACCAGCTTTAATTTCATCACCATCATGAACTTTTAGTTTAGAACCAAAGCTAATTGTATATGTCTTGCTATCATCTTTAGATGTAACAATAACTTCTTTTCTCTTCTTCTCTTCATTGATTTTAACAGTACCATCAATTTCAGAGATAATAGCTAAACCTTTAGGGTTTCTAGCTTCAAATAACTCTTCAACTCTAGGAAGACCTTGTGTGATATCGCCACCAGCAACACCACCAGTGTGGAATGTTCTCATTGTAAGCTGTGTACCAGGCTCACCAATAGATTGAGCAGCGATGATACCAACTGATTCACCTTCATTAACTCTTTCTCTTGTTGCAAGTCCCATACCATAGCATTTACTACAAGCACCATGTCTACATTTACATTCAAGAATTGAACGAACATAAACTTTTGTATATCCAGCATTTACAATAGCTTTAGCTATCTTATCATTAATCATTGTATCTGTATCACAGATAACTTTCTTTGTCTTAGGATCTTTAATATCTTCTGCTGGGAATCTACCAACTAGTCTTTCTTCTAATGGTTCGATTACTTGATTTCCATCTTTAATTTCTTCTACGTAAATACCTTTTGTTGTTCCACAATCAGCTTCTCTAATGATAATGTCTTGTGAAACGTCAACAAGTCTTCTTGTTAAGTATCCAGAGTCAGCTGTACGTAGAGCTGTATCTGTTAAACCTTTTCTAGCACCATGGGCAGAAATGAAATACTCTAGAGTATCAAGTCCTTCACGGAAGCAAGATTTAACTGGAATTTCAACAGCTTTACCAGATGTATCAGCCATAAGACCACGCATACCAGCGATTTGTCTTAATTGGTTCATGTTACCACGGGCACCAGATTGAGCCATCATGTAAATTGGGTTTAAGTCATCGAAGTTATTCTTCATAGCTTCTGTAACATCGTCAGTTGCTTTCTCCCAAATCTTGATAATAGCATTATATCTTTCTTCGTTAGTAATCATACCTCTTTGATATTGTCTAAATACACCACTAACGTCTTCATCAGCTTTTGCTAATATTTCTTTTTTAGCTTCAGGAACTTTTACGTCATCAACAGATACTGTGATAGCACCTTTTGTTGAGTATTTGTAACCAGTAGCTTTGATGTAGTCAAGAACTTCAGCTGTTTTTGCTAAACCATGAACATTTATACAATTTGCAACTATTTTTCCTAAATTTTTCTTAATAACTGGGAATCCAATTTCTAAGTCAAATTCTTTTTCTGGATCAGTTCTATCAACAAATCCTAAATCTTGTGGAATTCCTTGATTGTAGATTAATCTACCAACTGTAGTTGTAATTGTTTTATGTCTTTCAGTTCCATCTTCATCAACTTTAAATCTTCTAACTTTGATTGGGCAATGTAATCCAACATCACCATTTTGATAAGCCATTAAAGCTTCTTCTTCATCTTTGAAGTATAATCCTTCACCTTTTTCACCTTCGATTTCAACTGTTAAGTAGTAAGCACCAAGAATCATATCTTGTGTAGGTACTGTAACTGGTTTACCATCTTGAGGTTTTAATAAGTTATTTGTTGAAAGCATTAAATATCTTGCTTCAGCAATAGCTTCAGGTGTTAAAGGAACGTGAACAGCCATCTGGTCACCGTCGAAGTCAGCGTTGAATGCTGTACAAACAAGTGGGTGTAATTTAATTGCTCTACCTTCTATTAGTACTGGTTCAAATGCTTGAATACCAAGTCTGTGAAGTGTAGGAGCACGGTTAAGCATAACTGGATGATCTTTAATAACATATTCAAGTA
>JAEEGL010083474.1_pt1 | contig 17410 bp, 14 predicted proteins | sample 9134231 | NCBI WGS metagenome assembly JAEEGL01 (sample SAMN16246548, study PRJNA631951) | gut metagenome | biome: gut microbiome; feature: rumen; material: fiber-attached | host: Bos | place: Iran: Karaj | collected 2018-10
CACCGTGTCCCAGAGGATGGAGATACGAGACGAGCGAAGTGATGAAGATATGCCGTCTTGCGATAGATACATGCTATTGGCCGCTGTTTGAAGTCGATCACGGCAACTGGAGACTGTCATACGAGCCGAAGAAGAAACTGCCGATAGAGGATTTCTTACGCGAGCAGGGAAGATTTGCGCATCTGTTCAAGCCGGGTAATGAGGATCTGATCGAACAGTTCCAGGCGGAAGTTGACAGGAGATGGGAAGATCTTCTGTATCGTTGCAACAGGTGATGACGTGAGGTGGCTGCGAAGCAGACGGAGTCCTGACGTCCAGGTAAGGAGGGAAAATCATGGATAACGCATTGTTCAACAACAAGCATATCATTTCGTGGCTTCAGTATTTCAGCGATCATACCGATATCGATCTGGAGCATGTGAAGATACTCGATATCACAAGGAAGAACAAAAACCTGATCCCGACGTGTGAGGCACACAGGTGTGTTCTCGTATTCACCGAGGCGGGTCATCCCGATATTTTTTACAGGATGTACAATGCCGGACTCGGAGACTGCAAGGTCATATACAATGAGGGAAGCGAACCCAAGGGACCCATTAAGGAAGACAGCGTCAGTCAGATGATAGACAGGGGCATAAACGCGTCCGCAGGAATGATCATCCTCAATCCAAACGCAAGAGCCACTATGAGATTCGGCATTGACAACAAGACTCTTGCCAAGGGAAGTGTCAAGTACGTGGGCAGCGAGATCCGCGCGATAATCCTGTCGAAGATGCAGATCGAGGAAGGCAAGAATATATGCGCGATATCGGCGGAGTCGATAGTCGTGGAAGCCGGGATACTTAACGGTGAGGGAACGATAATCGCGGTCGAATACAACGGAAACGACAGGAGCGCACTTGAAGAGAACGTCGAACTGTTCGGCCTCAATAATGTTACGATAATAGATCATATCGATGATGAAACGATGAAAGGTCTTCCGGTCCCCGATGTTACGATGCTCGTTGCGAGCGCTTCGATGGAACAGGAGATCGAATGCCTTCTCAAGCTGAATCCGAACATGGAATTCGTGGTGTACACGCTTGATTTTGTCGTTGCCGCATCCATGATAGAAAAATGCAAGAAATTCTGTCTGTCGGATCCCGAGATCATCCAGGTAAGTGTATCGAAGGTAACGAGCAGACATAACGTAGATGTACAGCCTGCGCCGTGGATCATATCGTTCAAGGCGGGGGCATGATAAGCGTTCAGGGAGGATAATATGAGCAAGAAGATAATATCAACGGATAAGGCACCCGCGGCGATAGGGCCGTATTCTCAGGCTGTGGAGGCCGGCGGATTCATATACGCATCGGGACAGATCCCGATCGATCCCGCAACCGGTAACATTCCCGAAGGGATAGAAGCCCAGGCAAAGCAGGCACTTACCAACGTGAAGAATCTCATTGAGGCAGCGGGCCTTACACTGGACGATGTTGTCAAGACATCCGTTTTCATAAAGGACATGGGTGATTTTGCCAAGGTCAACGAAATCTATGCAACATTCTTTACAAAAGACTATCCCGCAAGAAGCTGCGTCGAGGTTGCAAGACTTCCGAAGGATGTCCTCATAGAGGTGGAAGTAGTTGCTGCAAGACGATAACAGACGCGAATCGCGAGGACTCGGATGGCTGTTTTTGATATCGTTAGCCGTTCATGTATTCCTGATGATCGCGGTTGAAATCTTGGGACAGAAGGGGATAGAGCCTCCGGTTGAGGTTCTTCTCGTTTTCTCGGAACTTACGATACTTGTCCCTGCAATGATTTATATCCTGATCAAAAAGCTCGGATTTCGGGAAGATCTGGGTTTTAGGCGGATAAAGACCGGAACGTTTTTTATGTGTATCCTTCTGACGTTTCTGGTAATGCCGATCGCATCTTTTCTTAATACGCTCTCGCAACTGTTTGTGAGTAACACGATGGTGCAGATGTCGGACCAGCTTCTGAGCGGAACGAGTTTGGGATTACTGATACTCGGTTCGCTTTACGGGCCTTTTTGCGAGGAGTTTTTGTTCAGAGCGGTCTTTGCAAGACGCTATGAAATAATAGCGGGTCCGCTTCGCGCAGGATTCATATCGGCAGCGCTTTTTGCCATTATGCATATGAACATCAACCAGGCGTTTTATACGTTCGTACTCGGTTTTGTATTCGCTCTTGTGAATAAGGCTGCGGGAAGCGTTTATCCTTCGATGATAATACATATCGGCATCAATGCCATGAACCTACTGATGCTGATCGCCGCAGATAAGGCAAGAGAGGCTCTGGGGACGGAGGTTGATTTCGTTGCCGCTGCCGAGGCCGCAAGAGAAAGTGACATGATATACGTTATGATCGGGATAACTCTTGTAATGGCGATAGTATGTACTGCGATCGCTATACCCTGTGTTGTGTTTGTCGCAAAACACGAGGACAATTTCGATGAGTTTATCGGAGTGTTCACAAGAAAGCATCCCGGACGTGGATGGTTGAGCGTTCCGCTCGTTATCGGAGTGTGCTTTTTGTTGTTCGTTATGTTCGGACTGGGACCGCTACTTCAACTGTTTGCTTAAAGGAGACAGCTTATGGACGTTTTAAAACAGATCACCAACCCTTATCTTCCGTCGTGGGAATATATTCCCGACGGAGAACCGTATGTGTTCGGAAAGCGCCTGTATGTTTACGGATCACATGACAAGTTCAACGGTGATGTGTACTGCATGGGTGATTATGTTTGCTGGTCATGCGATATTAACGATCTGGGCAATTGGAAATACGAGGGAGTGATCTATAAGAAATCGGATGATCCCGCCAACGGCGACTTGCAGGGAAATCTCTATGCGCCTGACGTTACATTGGGCCCGGACGGAAGATATTATCTTTACTATGTTCTGTCAAACTGGGGTGTGGTATCCGTAGCGGTCTGCGATACACCCGCCGGGAAATACGAGTTCTACGGCTACGTTCACTATGAGGACGGAACGAGACTCGGAGAGAGGGAAGGCGACGAGCCTCAGTTCGATCCCGGAGTGATCACGGAAGGCGACGTGACATACATGTACACCGGATTCTGCGCAATCCCGGATAAGTCCAGACACGGTGCGATGTGTACCGTACTCGGTCCCGACATGGTGACGGTCAAAAAGGATCCCGTATTCATCGTTCCGGCAACTCATAACAGCATCGGGACGCAGTACGAGAATCACGCTTTCTTTGAAGCACCTTCCATAAGAAAAAAAGATGGATTATACTATTTTATATATTCGTCCCAGGTCTGCAGGGAACTGTGCTATGCGACGAGTAAGCGCCCCGACGGCGATTTTACGTACAGGGGAGTTCTTGTCGATAACGGCGATATAGGGATAGACACGTACAAAAGAGCCGATATGCCCGGATGTTACTGTGCGAACAATCACGGCAGCATGATCGAGATAGCGGGTCAGTGGTATATCTTTTATCACAGACATACCAACGGAACCAATTACAGCCGCCAGGGCTGTTTCGAGAAGCTTGTTCCGTCGGGTGAAACCGGATTCGCTCAGGCCGAGATAACATCGTGCGGTGGAACACCGTTTACGGAGAAGGGATTTTATCCGGCATATCTTGCATGCAATCTGTTCACCGACGAGGAGAAGCTGGAAGTTCCGTGGTCGGGATGGATGGACGACAGGTTCCCGAAGATCACGCAGGAAGGCCGTGACGGGGATGAGGTCAACGGATATGTCTGCAATATGAGAAACACCGCGAGGGCGGGATTCAAGTATTTTGACTGCAGGAATACGAAAGTGGTATCGGTCAGGACAAAAGGATATGCGAACGGCCGGCTTGAAGTCCGCACGAAATGGGACGGAGAGTGCCTTGGAAGTTTTCCGATTTCGTATGCCAATGTATGGCATGATACCGAAGGCGAGGTTGAGATACCCGACGGCGTTAACAGCCTGTACTTTACGTTTAACGGTGACGGATATCTTCAGTTTGGGGGATTTACGGTAAGATAAGACTATGGTAGACATTAACGAATCAAGGATCCTGTATGAATCGTTCTGTGCGATAGCGGAAAGCTACACGTCCATAGTGTATGTGGACGCAAAGGACCGCAAGGTGTACCCGATACGGCTTGACGATTATTCACAAAGATACGAGAAGGCAATAGCGGAAGGTCGGGATATGACCGAACTTCTCGGAATGTACGTCAGTGACACAGTCTACAGGGAGGATGCGGAAGGCCTGCTAAAGTACGGGGATTATGATTTCGTACAGGAAAAGCTTAAGACCGAGAATCCGCTGTTCTACACGTACAGAGCTATCCACGAAGATAAGATACTGTACTACCGTCTGAAGATCGTTACGATCGAGGACGGGCAAAAGATAGTTTACGGATTCGAGAACTTCGACGGTCAGTTCCGTCTTCAGATGAAGATGAACGCCGAGAGGGAAATGAGGATGATGCTCGTCGACGGGTTGTCGCGCGAGTATATGTCGGTGTGGTATCTTGACGGCAAGAGCCGTAAAGTCAAACTGATTCAGAACAACGGTTCCGAGAAGGAAAATGCCGCACCTGTCAAGATCGGAGAGACCGTTATCGATTATCATTTCTCCATGCAGAAATATTACGGGAGCTATGTGGATCCCGAGGATTTTGACAGGATGATGCGGGAAACGTCATATGAGACCCTTGTGGAGAATACGACGGAAGACGACCTGTACAGCATCAACTACATCAGGATCAATCCCGACAAGACGAGGTCACATTTCCAGGTCTGCTACGCAAAAATAACAGACGACGCCGGAATAGCCAACTTCGTATTCGGATACAGAAATATAGATAATGCGTTAAATGAGTGAGCCTGCGACAGGAAGATCAGACTGCCACGTCAAAGTTTGCGCCGACGGCGGGATTGACTGACAGTTCCATCGCTTTTGTGAGATCCGCTATCTCGGATGACGCTATGTCAAGAGTTGCTTCGAGCATGCTCGTACCAACGGCGGACATAACGTTTTCATGCGCCATAGCCATTGAGATATAGGGAATCGCATCAATACTTAATTCCATAAAGCACGCTCCTTTCTTGTGAGTATTGATATTATATCACATAATAAATAAAAAATCACTATATAAATGAAAAAAATAACGGTATCAACCGAAAAGATCATAATCATTGTCGCGTTTGTCCTTTTATCCGCGGTATATCTGTCGCTAGTCTGGAATAACAATGTATGGATGGACGAGGCATTTACCGCCTCACTCGTGCATACCGATTTCGCGGGCGTCATCCGCGAGTCGATGAACGACACACTTCCCCCTCTTTATAACATAATACTGAAACTTGCCACCGATGTATTCGGGTATACGACACCCGTAATGAAGATCACATCGGTCGTTCCGATGCTTCTGACTCTTCTGACAGGTGCGGTGACCGTAAGGAAGCGTTTCGGGTTTGCGACTTCCCTGCTCTTTATGATCTTTGTTACTTTCATGCCGCTCATGATGTATTACGGCGTGGAGATAAGGATGTACAGCCTGGGATTTTTCTTTGCGACGGCTTCGGGCGTGTATGCATATGAGGTCGTATCGGAGCCGGGGAAAAAGAACTGGGCTTTGTTCACATGCTTTTCCGTGCTTGCCGGATACTCGCATCATTTTGCTTTTGTTACCGTGGCATTCGCATATCTGTATCTGCTGCTTTATTTTATATTCTTTGAGAGGAAAGGGCTTAAGAGCTGGTTTTGGTGTCTTTTGGCCACTTTCATCGCGTACCTGCCCTGCCTTATCGTTACCCTTTCGCAGATATCAAGGGTCAGCGGTTATTTCTCGATGCCCGAGATAGATCTGCCACTTTTCATCCAGTATATGGCATATCCGTATACGGTTGGATTCCTGCCGGCAACTATAGTATGTGCCGGAATCGTAGGAGCGGCTGTTGTGATATTTGTAATAAAAGCGGTACTTTGCCGGAGCCCGGAAAGGGACGAGATATATGCGGCGTGCTGTTTTACCGTATATTACGGGGTACTTATATTCGGGACGATAATCAGTAAAATCATGACGGCAAATATCTTTGTCGACAGATACCTGTTTTTTGCAGCGGGTATATTGTGGATTTTTCCTGCCGTGATTCTGGCAAAATCCGGCAGATCTTTTGTGCCGACGCTGATCGCTGCGCTTCTTGTCGGAATATGCACGTATTCGGTCGAGTTTAAGATCGAGTATTCCGAAACCGCAGACGAGGAGATTGCGTTCCTTCGCGAAAACATTAAAGAGGGGGATCTGTATTACAGCATCGGCGGACACGAGGAGATGCAGAACTGTATACCGTTTTACACGTATCTTGATAAGGATACGCCGGAGCTGACGTTTACAACGCCGCTTGAAGAGGCTCTTACGGAATCTTCCGGGAACGGTACCACACTGTGGATATCTGTGCTCGACGGCTATGAACCTTCGGAGGATGACGCGAAAACGCTTGAGAAATACGGCGCATCATTGGAGAAAAAAGCCGATTTTTCGTTCGACAGATATAAATGTGAATTCTACAAAGTTACAAGATGACTTTTTGTGAAAAAGTGCCAAAAAAACTTTTCTTTTTTGTCAATATGTATTAGAATAAACGATATAATGCCTGCGGGGGTGGGCCTAATCTAAGGAGACGGGTATGATTTCTAATCAAATACTGCAAAACACCATTGAGGGTTTAAAGGGGATAACAAGGGTTGAACTGGCAGTCATTGATATAGACGGCAAAGTGCTGGCATCGACTTTCAAGGAGACCATCAATTATCATGAGGCTGCAGCGAGCTTTACACAGTCGCCCGCGGATAGCCAGGAGATATCGGGATATCAGTTTTTTAAAGTATATGACGAACTGCTTATAGAGTATATCCTTGTTGTTCAGGGGACAAACGAGGATTCCTATACGATCGGAAAGATCGGTGCGTTCCAGATACAGAATCTTCTGATCGCGTATAAGGAAAGGTTCGATAAGGATAATTTCATCAAGAACCTTCTGCTCGACAATCTTCTTCTTGTCGATATATACACGCGTTCACAGAAGCTTCGCATAGACGCGGAAGCAAGAAGGATAATTATCATTGCCGAGACACCTTCCGCCAAGGAAGTAAACGTTCTTGAGAACGTTAAAGCATACTTCAAATCAAGGACCAAGGATTTCATCACGGCGGTTGATGAGAACGGCATAATAATCGTAAGGGAGCTGGCTGCCAACGAGACATATGAGGACGTTAACAAAGCGGCACGCCAGATACTCGATATAGTCAGCAAACAGACCGGCACAACCTGTCACGTGTCTTACGGTACGATCGTCAATGAGATCCGCGAAGTTTCGAGATCTTACAAAGAAGCCCGTATGGCGCTTGATGTCGGCAGGATATTCTTTGACGACAGGGATATAATCGCATACAGCTCGCTCGGCATCGGACGACTCATATATCAGCTTCCGATACCTCTTTGCAAGATGTTCATCAAGGAGATATTCGACGGCAGGAGCCCCGACGAATTCGACGAGGAAACGCTGATGACGATAAACAAGTTCTTCGAGAACAGCCTTAATGTTTCGGAGACCAGCCGTCAGCTTTACATACACAGGAACACGCTCGTGTACCGTCTTGATAAGCTTCAGAAGACGACCGGGCTGGACCTTAGGGTGTTTGAAGATGCCATTACGTTTAAGATCGCGCTTATGGTAGTCAAATATATGCGTTATATGGAAGAGGCCGAAAGGTAAAGTTACATTTTAAGGGGAAAATAAGGAGTATTAACATGATCACAATGGAGTCAGTAAGCAAATCCTACTCCACGGGTGTGCCTGCACTCAACGAAGTTAGTCTGCACATCAAAAAAGGGGAATTCGTTTTCATCGTCGGAGACAGCGGATCCGGTAAGTCAACGCTTATCAAACTGCTGCTTCGTGAGCTTACGCCCACAAGCGGCCGTATCATCGTTAACAATTACGATCTTTCGAGGCTTCGCAGACGCAAGGTTGCAAAGTTCAGAAGGAATGTAGGAGTCGTCTTCCAGGACTTCAGACTGCTCAAAGACAGGAACGTATACGAGAACGTTGCTTTTGCGCAGCGCGTCATAGAGGTTCCGACACGACAGATAAGAAAGAACGTTCCGGCGATGCTCTCGCTCGTAGGTCTTGCCGGTAAATACAAAGCCAAGACATGGCAGCTTTCGGGCGGCGAACAGCAGAGAGTCGCACTTGCAAGGGCGCTTGTCAACAACCCGCCTATACTTCTGGCCGACGAGCCTACCGGTAACCTCGATCCCAGGAATTCATGGGAGATAATGAAACTTCTTGAAGAGATCAACAGAAGAGGAACGACAGTGCTCGTAGTTACACATAACAGAGAGATAGTCAACGCAATGCGTAAACGTGTCATCACGATGAAGAAGGGAATCATAATCAGTGATGAAGAGAAGGGTGAGTATATAGATGAGGATTAGTACACTTTGGTATACATTTAAACAGGGATTCAAGAACATCTTCAGAAACAAGGTCTTCTCCCTGGCAACCATAGCGACGATCTCGTCGTGTATTTTCCTGTTCGGCCTGTTCTACTGTCTGGTCATCAACGTCCAGTACAGTGTCAAGGCAGCCCAGTCGGGAGTCGCAGTTACGGTATTCTTTGACGAGAGCCTGTCACCCGATCAGATACAGCAGATCGGATCGCAGATCCAGTCAAGAAGCGAAGTATCGGAGATCAAGTTTGTATCGTCCGATGAGGCATGGAACAGTTTCAAAGAGGATTATCTCGGAGAATACGCCGACGGATACGAAGGCGACAATCCTCTCGAGGGTTCCGAGAACTATGAGATTTACCTGAATGACGTGGCAAAGCAGCCCGAACTTGTTGCGTGGCTCAAATCGGTTCCCGGTATAAGAGAGGTTAACAGAAGCGATATCACCGCGGAAGTTCTTACAAATGTCAATACACTGATCAGTTACGTATCGCTGGCGATAATCGGGGTGCTACTGTTGGTTTCGGTATTCCTCATCAGCAACACGGTCGCGATGGGTATCTCCGTCAGAAAGGAAGAGATAGGCATCATGAGACTGATCGGGGCAAAGGATTTTGTCGTAAGAAGTCCGTTCGTTATAGAAGGAATACTGATCGGCCTGATCGGTTCAGCCCTACCTCTGGTGGCGATCTATTATCTGTATAAGCTGATGATAGAATACGCCAATCAGAATTTTACGGTGCTGTCGGACATGCTGAAGTTTATGAGCATTGAGGAACTGTTCAGAAATCTTGTTCCGATATCGCTGATCCTCGGGGTGGGCATAGGTTTCCTTGGAAGCCTGATCACGGTAAGAAGACATTTGAAAGTATAAAAGCATTCAGAAGGGGAATGATATGAAACGCAGAAGGGGAGCGCGTTTTGTCGGATTATTGTTGGTTACGTCTATCTTAGCGGCACATGTGCCGCTATTTGTGCATGCGGCCACTCTTACAAATGACAAGATCAAAGAGAGCGAGGAATCCAAGAAACAGGCCGAAGAAGAGAAGAAAGCACTTAAGAGCAATCTCACTGACGTAAAATCACTTCTGGCAAGTCTTGAGACCTCCAAGAGCAATCTTGAGACATATATACAGGAGCTTGATGCGGATCTTGCCGATATCAACGAGAAGATAGACCAGCTTAACCGCCTCATATCGGATAAGGAATTTGAGATACAGATAACCGAAAGGGAACTCGAGGAAGCAAGGAATGTGGAGGAGACTCAGTATAACCTGATGAAGAAGCGTGTCAAGTTCATGTATGAGCGTGGCCAGGCTTCCACAGTAGAGATGCTGCTCTCATCAAAGAGTTTCGTCGAGTTTCTGAATAAAGCCGAGTTCATCAACAGGATATCGGCATATGACAGGCGGATGCTTGATTCATACATAGACGCAAAGGATCAGGTAGCCGAAAAGGAACAGACACTTATCAGCCAGAAGAGTGATCTTGAAGAAGCAAAAGCGGCGGTTCAGAACGAGCAGGAAGCTGTTGAAGCGCTGATGGCAGACAAGGAGCAGGAGATCACCGTATTCGAGGGCGATATCAATAATAAAGAAGCCGCCATAAGGGAATATGAGGCGATGATCGCCGAACAGGATCAGATAATCAAAGATCTCGAAGCGGCGATACTCGAAGAGAAGAAGAGACTCCTTGCGGAGAATAAGAAAGCGATAGTGTATGACGGCGGACAGTTCAAGTGGCCGGCGCCTTCATATGTAAGGATATCCGATGATTACGGAAACAGGATACATCCCATACTCGGTACGCAGCAGTTCCATAACGGCGTCGATATGGCGGCACCGAACGGATCGCCGATACTGGCGGCATATGACGGCGAAGTCATCGCTGCATCGTATTCACCGACGATGGGCAATTATATCATGATCGATCACGGTGACGGATTGATCACGATATACATGCATGCAAGTTCGGTCAGTGTATCGCAGGGAACGATGGTCGCGAGGGGTGAACAGATCGGATGTGTCGGATCTACCGGCAGAAGTACGGGACCGCATCTGCACTTTTCCGTCAGAGAAAACGGGCAGTACGTAAGCCCTTGGAATTATCTGTCCTAGGCCGGAAGGAGCGACTCTCCTCTCCAAGCGGGGGACGATTGACTTACAGAAGAATATGAGGAATTAAGAGATGGACGAGAACAACACAACAGGAGCTGTAGAGGAGAAGCCGGAGGAGGCGGTCTACAGCCAGATGTCAATGGAATATGTTGCAAAGCAGGTTAAGAAGGCCCGGAAGAAAGGTTTCATTCAGGGCCTTCTCATTGCTGTCGGGGTAATTGTTATCGCGATAGGGATCAAGACTTGCGTGAGTATCATAACGATGGCCGTGAACGGGACACTGTATGCGAAAGTGTTCGGAAGCACTGCCAGTTCCGTTCTTGACAGAGATTCGATCGAGAAACTCGACAATCTGTACGGACTCATACAGGGAACATATCTTGAAGACGTCGACAAGGAGAAGCTTCAGGAAGGCATGTACAGGGGAATGCTCGAGGCTCTTGAAGATCCGTATTCCGAATATTACGACAAGGAAGAGTTCGCACAGATGATGGAGAGCACATCCGGTATGTTCGAAGGCATCGGGGCATATCTTTCCCAGGACCCGGATACGGACGAGATATTTGTTGTTAAACCGATCAAGGATTCTCCCGCGGAAAGAGCGGGACTTATCGCCGATGATGTAATAGTCGAAATTGACGGTGAGAACATCGAAGGCCAGGATCTTAACCTTGTAGTTTCAAAACTGCGCGGACCAAAGGGATCCGAGGTCAAAGTCGGTGTCAGAAGAGGCGGGAAAGACGAGCTGATCGAATTCGATATCAGAAGAGACGAGATCAATGCCGTCAGCGTTGATTACGAGATGCTCGATGATAAGATCGGATACATACAGATCACGGACTTTGCGGATGATACGGCAAATCAGTTCAATGAGGCGATGGACGAGCTTGAAGCTGACGGAATGAAGAGCCTCGTAATAGATCTTCGAGCCAACGGCGGCGGTTATGTCGACGTATCGGTTGAGATCGCGGACAGATTGATCAAGGAAGGTGTAATAGTATCCGTCAAGGACAAGAACGGACTGTCATACAAATATGAGGACAAAGGCGATGATTCATATCTGAAGATCCCTTGTGTTGTACTTGTTGACGGAAATACGGCAAGCGCTTCCGAGATCCTTACGGGAGCATTAAAGGACGACGGTCTTGTTACGGTAATGGGTACCAAGACGTTCGGAAAGGGCATCACACAGATAATCACCCCGCTTGAGGACGGAAGCGGTGTCAAGATAACGAATTCGAGATACTACACGCCCAACGGTAATAACATTCATGAAATAGGTATCGAACCGGATGTCGAAGTCGAATGGGACAGCGAGAAATATCAGGAAGACGGAACGGATAATCAGCTTGATGCGGCTGTCGAATATCTCAAAAAAGAAAATCATTGACAAACACGGCGTTTTCCGTTAATTTATGCTTATTTCACCAATGTATTACATAGTAATTTTTAAGAAAAAAGAAAAGGAGATGGACACATGAACACAGTCAGAGTATGCGACAGCACAGTCAGAAAGCTTTCAAACGGTAAAGAGTTCTCCCTATCTTTCAAGGAAAAGCTCGAAGTTGCAAAGCTACTGGACAAGCTATGTGTTGATGTGATCGAACTCGATGAGATAAGAAACAGTAAAGTCGACAGCCTTCTGATCAAATCGGTGGTCACGGCTGTAGGTAACAGTACCGTTGCCGTGCCCGTTTCGCTCGGAAGCGATCCCGCACCGGCAGCAGCCGCTCTTTCCGAGGCCGACAGATTCAGGCTTCAGGTCGTGGCGCCGGGCAGCAGTGTAAGGATGGAGTATGTCTATCACAAGAAGCCGGCTGCCATAACGGAAATGGTAAAGGAGACTGTTGAAAACTGCAGGAAATATACGCAGGACGTGGAACTTATCATTGATGATGCCACAAGAGGCGACGGTGCGATAATGTCGGATCTTGTGAACACCGCTATAGATGCGGGAGTTACCACGGTCACTTTCTGCGATGATGCGGGAGAGATGCTTCCCGAGGAGTTTGCCGCATTTCTGGAGGAAAGACTTGAGGCGGATAAGCGCCTTCGCGATATAACATGGGGTGTTTCATGTTCCGATGAACTGTCGATGGCGGATGCGTGCGTTATAGCCGCATTGTGTCACGGAGCGGGTGAGATCAAGGTCGGAGCATATCCTGTCAATACGGCTTCCCTGGAGAACGTGTGCAGGGTGATCGCCGGAAAAGGCGAGAGCTTCGGAGTCAGAACGGGTGTCGCAACATCTTCCATGAAGAGGACGATAGCTCAGATAGCCAGATTCTGTGTGACATCGCAGGATGCCAAAACCGCTTTCGGATTCACGGGCGGTATCGAGAGTGCCGACGACAGACTGACACTTCATGATTCGGCCGAGGCGGTCGCACAGGTTGCGCAGAAGCTCGGGTACAGCCTGAACGAAGAAGATGAGCAGAAAGTTTACGAAGCTTTTCAGAAACTGGCATCCAAAAAAGAAAGCGTATCGACAAAGGAACTTGATGCGATCATTGCCACAGCGGCGATGCAGGTTCCGGCTAAATATACTCTCGATAATTACATCACGAATACAGGAAGCAGCATCACCGCAATGGCACATGTAAAGCTTCGTACCAAAGAAGAGGATCTTGAGGGAATATCACTCGGAGACGGTCCTATTGACGCGGCTTTTCTGGCCATAGAGCAGATAACCGGAAGACACTACGAACTCGATGATTTCCAGATAAAGGCCGTTACCGAAGGTAAGGAGGCGGCAGCCGAGACGATAGTGAAACTGCGTGCAAACGGTAAGGTATACTCCGGAAGAGGACTATCCACGGATATAATCGGTGCAAGCGTGACAGCTTATCTTAACGCTGTAAACAAGGTTATTTACGAGGAGGATGAGTGATGAAACTGTCTTTTTCCACGCGGGGTTGGAACGATATAACATTTGATGAGTTCATGGATATCGCCGGCGAAATGGATTTTGCCGGCATAGAAGTCTATAAGCTTATAAAAGATAAGGACCTGTTTGTCAAAGGCGAGGCTTTTGATCAGTACAACATAGCAGCGACCACAAGGCAGCTGCGTGACAGGGGACTGACGATACCGATATTTGACGGCAATTACGATCTGTCAAAGAGAGAGTGTATCGAGGATATCAGAAAGATAATAGACATCGCGGGTTACATGCGTGTCGATTATGTCGGAATCGGCCTTGAGACCGATGATGAGAAAGCGATCAGAGAGGCTATAACGGAGCTTCTTCCTTTTGCGCGCGAGAAGAACGTAATACTTCTTATCGAAACAGGAGGGATCTATTCCGATACGAAGAAGCTTTGTACGCTCCTTGACGAGTTTGCCGACGACAATCTGGCGGCACTGTGGGATCTTCATCACACGTTCCGCTATGCGAACGAGGAACCCAAGGATACGATAAGGAATCTGGGAGCATACGTTAAGCATGTTCATCTGCGGGATTCGGACGATAAGGACACGTTCAATCTTATTGGCGAAGGAAGCGCACCTATAAAGGAATTCATGGATGCACTCTATTCGATCGATTATGCGGGATTCATTTCATACGAATGGAAGCCAGAATACATGGAAGACCTTACGGATCATGAGGTCATATTCCCTTACTTTGTCAATTATATGAGCCGTTTTGAGAACACGCGGGGCAAGAAGAAGGTTCTCTACCCGAATCACGACGGCACGGGGCAGTACGTATGGAAGAAGGATGAGCTCATTAACCTTACGTTCCCTCAGGTTCTTGACAGGATGGTCGAAGAGTTTCCGGATCAGTACTGTTTCAAGTACACGACACTTGATTATACGAGAACTTACGAGGAGTTCAGGGAAGACGTCAACAACTTTGCAAAATCCCTTATGAGTCTCGGAGTCAGGTCGGGCTCAAAGGTTGCTGTGTGGGCAACGAACGTTCCCGCATGGTATATCTCATTCTGGGCATGCTGTAAGATCGGTGCGGTACTCGTTACGATGAACACCGCATATAAGATACATGAGGCGGAGTATCTTCTCCGTCAGTCGGATACACATACGCTCGTAATGATCGAATCGGCTGTCGATTCCAACTACAAAGCGATCATCAACGAACTGTGTCCCGAGATCGCTTCATCAAAGGCCGGAAAACCGCTTCACTGCAAGAAGCTGCCTTTCCTGAGAAACGTCATCACGGTGGGATTTTCGATGCCGGGTGCACTGACGTTTGAAAAAGCGATGGACAGGCACGATATGGTTTCCGATAGCGAACTTGAGAGAATGGCGGCAAACGTCCGTCCCGATGACGTTTGTAACATGCAGTATACGTCGGGAACTACCGGATTCCCGAAAGGCGTCATGCTGACTCACTATAATGTTGTTAATAACGGCAAGTGTATCGGCGACAGAATGGGTTTATCTACGGCTGACAGGATGATGATCCAGGTGCCCATGTTCCACTGCTTCGGAATGGTGCTCTCGATGACGTCATCGATCACTCACGGCGCGACGATATGCCCGATGCCTTACTTCAGCGCAAAATCATCCCTCGCATGCATCAATCAGGAGAGGATCACATGCTTTAACGGCGTGCCCACGATGTTCATTGCAATGTTCAACCATGCCGATTATAAAAAGACCGATTTCTCGTACATGAGAACGGGTATTATGGCAGGGGCGGGATGTCCCCCCGAATTGATGAAGCGTGCAGCCGATCCGAACGAGATGAACATGCGCGGTATAGTATCCGTTTACGGTCAGACCGAGACCGCTCCCGGAAACACGATGTCTTCATGGACGGATCCGCTCGATGTGAGGACCGAGACTGTCGGATATGCGTTCCCGCATGTGGAATGTAAGGTCATAGATCCCGAGACGGGAGAGGAAGTCGGTGTCGGCGAGAACGGAGAGTTCTGTGCGAGAGGTTACAATACGATGAAAGGGTATTACAAGATGCCCGAAGCAACCAGAGAGACGATAGACTCCGAGGGATGGCTTCATTCGGGTGACCTGGCGGCACGTGATGAGAACGGTAATTACAGGATAACCGGACGTCTCAAGGATATGATAATCCGCGGAGGCGAGAATCTGTATCCGAAGGAGATAGAAGAGTTCATATACACCTGTCCGAAGGTCAAAGACGTTCAGGTCATCGGTGTACCCGACAAACGGTACGGTGAGGAAGCCATGGCATGCATAATCCTTAAAGACGGTGAGAACATGACGGTCGAGGAGATGGATGCGTTCATCAAGGCAAGTCTTGCCAGACACAAAGTGCCCAGATATATAGAATTTGTCGATGAGTTTCCGATGAATGCCGCAGGTAAGGTACTTAAGTACAAGATGAGAGAAGATGCGGTAAAGAGACTTGGTTTAGAGTGATAACAAAGAGGAGATCTTATGAGTAAAAATATAGTCACGGTTGACGGAAACGGCGCCTGCGCCAACGTGGCGTACGAGTTCACGGAGGTTGCGGCCATATATCCGATAACGCCGTCCTCGCCTATGGCGGCCAAGACGGACGAATGGTCTGCAAAGGGAAGAGAGAACATGTTCGGCCAGCCGGTAAAGCTGGTTGAGATGCAGTCCGAAGCCGGAGCGATAGGAGCGGTTCACGGAGCACTGCAGACAGGATCGCTCGCAACAACATATACGTCGAGTCAGGGACTCATGCTTATGATCCCTACTCTCTACAGGATAACGGGAGAACATCTTCCCGCGGTCCTTCATATAGCCGCAAGAACAGTCGGAACCCACGCCATGAGCATATTCGGCGATCATTCCGACGTTATGGCGTGTCGTCAGATAGGACTTGCGATGCTTTCGTCGGGAAGTGTGCAGGAGGCAGCCGACATGGCGGCCGTTACACATCTGTCCGCGATAAAAGCACGTGTTCCGTTTATGCATTTCTTTGACGGATTCAGGACTTCACACGAAATGTCAAGAATAGAGATGCCGGATCTTGAAGCTTTGAGCGCGCTCATAGATGAGGATGCTCTTCATTCGTTCCGTGAGCATGCACTCAATCCCGAACATCCTCTTCTTCGCAATACGGTTCAGAACGATGATGTATATTTCCAGTTCAGGGAAGCCAACAACAAATGCTACATGCAGTTGTCGGATATCATCGAGGACTATATGGACAAAGTATCCGAAGTCGTCGGAAGACCGTACAAACCTTATCAGTATTACGGTCCCGATAACGCAACGGATATAATCATAGCTATGGGTTCCGTATCGGGAACGATAGAGGAGACGGTAGATGCGCTCAACAAGCGCGGACGCAAGGCCGGATTCCTTCAGGTTCATATGTACAGACCATTTGATACCAAAAAGCTTCTCGCGGCCATTCCGGAAAGCGTCAAAAGGATAGCGGTCCTTGACAGGTGCAAGGAAATGGGAGCAGCGGGCGAACCGCTCTATGTGGATGTATGTACAGCGATCTTTAACTCAGACCGAAATATCAAGGTCATCGGCGGAAGATACGGACTGTCATCGAAGGATACAAGCCCCGATCAGATAGCCGCCGTATTTGATAATCTCTCATCTTCGCGTCCGATAAACAGTTTCACGATCGGCATAGAGGATGATGTGACCCATCTGTCGCTTAAGTGCGAGCCGCTTGATTTCGAGGTGGGCTCTCCCGATATGATATGCTGCAAATTCTGGGGACTCGGCGGTGACGGTACCGTAGGCGCGAACCACAATACAGCCAAGATACTCGGTGATCTGGCCGATATGTACTCGCAGGCGTATTTTGAGTATGATGCGAAGAAGTCGTTCGGCGTCACGAAGTCCAACCTGCGATTTTCGAAGA
>JAEEGL010694773.1_pt1 | contig 17410 bp, 14 predicted proteins | sample 9134231 | NCBI WGS metagenome assembly JAEEGL01 (sample SAMN16246548, study PRJNA631951) | gut metagenome | biome: gut microbiome; feature: rumen; material: fiber-attached | host: Bos | place: Iran: Karaj | collected 2018-10
CTGCGTCGGCGCCGTCGGCCTGCCCTTCATCATGGCCTTTCTGCTGCCACACGGCGTGCCGTGGCGGTTCTTCTTCCTCGCCGTGGCCCTGCTGGCGTTGGCATTGACACTCTGCTGCATGCGCATGGCGTTGCCTGCGGGCTGCGGCGCCAACCATGAACATGGCAACCTCCGCACCACTCTCCGCCTGCTGCCCTCCATCGCGGTGCCGGCCGTCTGCCTCCCGCTGTATGTGTTCACGGAAATGGGCACGGCCACCTTCGTCAACGTCTATCTGCGCAAGACCCTTCATGCCCCGGAGAACGTCGCCATTTTGGGCATCTCCATCTTCTGGGGGGCCATGATTGCCGGAAGATTCTGCTGTACAAGGATTTCCCAATCCTCTGCCTATGAGCCCACCATCGCGGGCATGTTGGGCATCTCCGCGCTCTGCACCGCCTCCCAATGTTTTGCAACCTCCTGGCAGGCAGGACTTTTCTGCTTTTTTCTCATGGGATTCGCCTTTTCGGGAATCTGGCCGATGATCGTCGGCATGGCCACCGCTAGAAATCCGGAGAACAGCGGCACGGCCTCCGGCCTCACCATTTCAGCGGGCTCCGTGGGATGCATCATCCAGCCGTTCATTTTGGGACCTCTTCTGGAAAACAACCACCATAAGGCCGTCTTCTGCCTGCTGGCCCTTTGCCTTCTTTTAAGCGCCTCCATCATGACCGCCAGCTACTGGCTCCGTACCCGACGCCGCTAACGCCTTCTCCCGGAGCAATTTATGCCAACACTTGCCGAAACCACCGCCTTCTTCGACTCCCTGTTCAGCGCCTTGCCCGTGCAGGACTTCTCCAACAACGGCCTTCAAGTCGAAGCCAGTCAGGACATCCAGACCATCGCCTTCGCCGTGGACGCCTGCCAGAAGACGTTCACCGACGCGGCGGAGGCTGGAGCGGACCTGCTTTTCGTCCACCATGGCCTCAGCTGGGGCAACGGCTTCCGCGTCATTACGGGGCGCACCGCCAACCATCTCCGCTTTCTCTTCGGCAACAGTCTGTCCCTCTACGCCAGCCATCTTCCGTTGGACGCCCATCCCCAGCTCGGCAACAACGCCGGCCTGGCCAATCTGCTCAATCTGCAGGAACAGGACACGTTCTTTCCAGTCCGTTCCCTTCCCATTGGCCGTCATGGCTTTCTGAACACCTCCACTCCGCTGAACGCCCTGGCCGACTTTCTCGACAATGCGTTGGGTACCACGTCCCTGCTCTACCCCGCCGCCGACCGTCCCGTACAGCACATCGGCATTGTCTCCGGAGGCGGCGCCGACGCCATCGACGCCTGTGCCTCCCTTCACATCGACGCCCTCGTCACGGGCGAATTCGAGCACCAATTCTACCATCAGGCACTGGAATTGGGCATCTCCGTCATCGCCGCCGGCCACTATGCGACGGAGACCATCGGCCCCCGTCTGGTCATGGAGGAGACTTCCCGCGCCCTGCCCGTGCAGGTTCTGTTCATAGACGCGCCAACTGGACTATGAATTTTGTAAACCATTGATAATAAATATGTTATGAATTTATCTGGTATTTCTAGAGCTTCTAGTGCATCTAGAGCCTCTAGCTCAACCTAGCTTCCCGCCGCCGCCCAATCCAATATTTCAGGGGATTGAGCGTTTCTTATAAAACCACTTGTATTCATCCTTTTTGCATATGCAGGAGTCATGACATGACAGAAACGGCCTCCGTTCTCCCCTCTTCCCCTTCGACTGAACCCGCCCCCGCCGTCACGACGGCCAATCCGACCGTCATGCCAACCTGGCTGATGGCGCTGTGCGGCCTTGCCGTCGTGCTGATGTTCAACCAAATCAAGATTCCCGTGTTTGGCGGACGGCTTTCCTTTGCGGACGTGGGCTTTGGGCTGGCCTTCTTGGGCATGCTGTGGCAGCAGTTCCGCCTCCGCCGCCCCATCCATTTCCCCATCATCGGGCTATGCATTCTGACGGTCATGATGGCGGTGAACCTGTGCTCGCGGCCGGGCCTTGAGGGCGGCATCAAACTCTTCCAGTTCGTGGAGCAGCTGGTCTTCGGCGTCATGCTGTTCAGCTTCATGTTGGAGCATACCCCGCAGGCGACGGCGGCCAGCGCGGCCCTCGCCCTTGTGCTGAACATCATGGTGGCCGGCTGGCAAGTGCATCAGTTCGGCTACAGCTCCGTCCTTGCGCCGAAAGACTCCATTGAGCTGCCATTGGGCTTTGGCGGCGCGCTGTCCGGCCTTTTCCGCGGCCGCATGGCCCTCAGCTATTTCATCGCCATGCTTCTGGCCTGGCTGCAGCCCATGCTGCTGCGGCGCAGCAAAGGCGTGCCCGCGTGGATTGTCACGTTTGTCCTTACCGTCGTGGGACTTGGCTTCATTGCCCATGGGCAGATGCTGCTCATCGCCGTTCCCGTCCTGCTGTTGGGCGCCTGCCTGTACGGAAAGCGGGCCCTTCTTCTCAACATTTTGGCGGTCGCCTGCATTGTCTGGTTTGGAACCCGCCCGAGCCACGAGGGCTACCGTGACACTGTTCTCTCCACTCTATCTCCCTTGAAGACAGGGGATTACGCCGGCGAACTCAAGACCTGCCACCTGGACTTCTTCGCCGCCATGGAAATGGCCTCCCGCAAACCATGGTGCGGCGTCGGCACCTCCCGCTATCAGCAGTGCATCGGCCGCTGCTATGGCGACCTCCCCAACCCCAGCTGGAATGACATCCACACGGACACCCAGGCGTCGTGGGGAATTCTGGCGGGCACGTTGGGCTTTGGCGCCACCGCGCTGATTGCGTTGGGGCTGATCGCCGCCATCGCCGTCGGCGTGAAACGGCACATCCGCGAGGACATGGACTACTCTCTTGCCCTAGCCGGTTCCATGTCCTTGACCGTCTGCCTCTTGGGCATGTTCACCAGTGACCCCTTCACTCGCGGCCTGGGCTGGGTCGTGGCTCTGGCCATCGCCTCCGCCACCCTGCCCGTCCACAATGAGGCCTTTGCGCCGCGGAATCTGTTCCAATGGTCCAAAGTCGTGGTGGCCGCCGTCTTCATGGGAATTCTGGTGGCCGCCGTGGCCGCCATTCCGAAGGCGGAAGACCCCCTCGCCTCCAAAGCCACGCCCTCCAGCGGCTCCCACCGCAATGCGGAGCAGCCGCCGGCGGAGTCAGATGAAGACAATGGCCCCGCCCCCAGCGCCACTCAGTCTGGAAGCGACATCTTCCTTGTCATCAACTCCGATGCCGTCAAAGAGATGACCGCCCCCTTCGAGGCGTGCACCGATTCTCAGGCCGCCAATCAGAAGGCCCTCCGCATTCAGGATGGCAAAGGCACGCCGCCGGACGGACAGGAGCCCGCCATGGAATTCGGCGGCGCCGTCTTCGCCTTCGAAATGCCTGCGGAAGCCACCTGCAAAATTTGGCTAAGAGTTTGGTGGGACGGTTCTTGTGGCAACACCATGAACATCAAGGTGGATGACGAGCCCCGCTCCGCGACCGTGGGCAACGACGGCACCTATCGCACATGGCATTGGATGGAGGCCCCCAAAACCTACAAACTGGCCGGCGGCGCCCACAGCATCACCCTGCTGAACCGCGAAGACGGCATCATGTTCGACCAGATGCTCATCACCAACGACATGGGCTACGTTCCGCAAGGCATCGAAGAGTAGAAAAACAAGAGAAGAACAACCATGAAAACCGCCATGAAAACCCGTTTGGCCCTGCTTGTCGCCTTGCTGCTTCCCGTCTTCTGCCTGATGGGAGAGGAGCCCATGTCCCCACAGGACTTTCTCGCCGCCTTGCGCCGCCCGCTGCGAACCCATGCATGGGGCGAGACGGAAGGCCTCATCACCTGCAAAAAGGAGGGGCAGGAACCGCTAAAGGGGGAAATCCGCGTCCGCATGACCTTCACGCCCGATTCCATGCATGCGCAGGTCACCTTGAACGATGTCAATGTCTATGGACTCGACCAAACCCATGCGGAGGACGGCAAGGCACAGGCCAAACTGGACATGCCGCCGCAGGAAGCCAAGCCCAGCCTGTTCGATTTCGGCATCGTGCCGGAGGATTTGACCTTCTCCTTCATCTATTGGGACTTTGTGGAGGAGCTGCCTCGGGAGACCAGCCGGCTCCGCGAATGCCGTGTCATGAAATTGGCCGACCCCAAAGGCAACGGCACCGTCCACGTCTGGTTCAACGCCGGCCATGGCTTCCCCATGGAGGCGTGGTGGTTTGAGAAGGGGGCCGACAAGCCATGGCGGAAACTGGAGCTCAAAGGCGCAAAACGTCATGCCAACGGCCTTTGGTTCGTGAAGGAGATGCGTCTGGAAGGCAAGGACTGGAAGACTCAAGTCCGCTTCGACCACGCCGAAATCAACAACATCGACGAACACGGCATCACGCCTGGCAATTAGCAATTGGCGTTTTACGCAAGGGGCCGATGCTCTAGATGCTCAAGAGCGCAAATCCACTGAATTTGCGGCAAAGCGGATTGCAATTTCCGTTCCATGGCTTACATTAAATGAATCCATTTGAAAAACGTGTGCAGGACACAAAAACATATCCATAAGGGAGAACAACAATGGCACATAAAAAAGGACAATCCTCCAGCCGCAACGGTCGTGACAGCAATCCCAAATACCGTGGTGTGAAGGCCTACGGCGGCCAGCTGGTCACCGCCGGCAGCATCATCGTCCGCCAGTGCGGGACGAAATTCCATCCGGGCCTCAACATGGGCATGGGACGGGATTTCACCCTGTTTGCGCTTTGCGACGGCAAGGTTGAGTTCATGAAGACCAACCGCAAGGTCAACATCATCCCTGTGCCGGCGGAGGCGTAACGACTCGCGTCGTTGCTTTCATGTGAGCATTTTCAGAACGGGCGGACTTGCGATGCGGGTCCGCCCGTTTTCATTATCGGCCCAAAAGCGAATAATATGTCATAATATATTGCGCCACAATAGGTTATGACATAAAAAGCAAAAAAAAGGAGCGCAGAAGTCATGTCAAGCGGGCATCCCATTCAAGGCTGGCTTGGCCGCACGGTCACCGTCGTCGTGGACCGTCCTGCGGGCATGGTGCGTCATGGAGACGGCTGGACCGTCACCTATCCCATCAACTACGGCTATGTGCCGGATGCCATGGGCGGCGACGGAGAGTTTCAGGACGCCTATATTTTTGGCGTCGCCGAGCCGCTGACGGAGTTCACCGGCGAAGTGATCGCCGTCTGCCATCGACGGGACGACGTGGAGGACAAGCTGGTGGTCGCCCCCGTGGGCATGCGCCCCTCGAAAGAGCGCATCGAGACGGCCATTGCCTTCATGGAGCAATGGTTCGACTCCTGGCTCGAATGTCTCGAATAGCGGCGGCGGCCACCGAAAGAGAAAAAACGGCGTCCTAACGGAACTGCATGGAATAGACGTCCGCATCCCGCATTCGGAATTCGACCATCATCGGTTTCCCTGCATGGGCGGCGACGGCTTCCGGATCATCAAAGACAACTTTGCGGTCAATGGCGTTGCCGAAAGTCTCGCAGGAGGCGAAGCGATTGCCGGCGGCATCAATCAGCGTCACAAAGAGATAGCCCATGGCGGACGTCTCGAAGTTGATGAACAGGTTCGTCCCCTCGTATTTGAGGAATTTCGTGGTGGCGATGGTCTCCGAGCCCCCTGCATGGATGGAAGCGAAGCCGTCCATGCGCAAGGTATAGCGGTTCAGCTGCGCGGGCTCCTGCATCCAGTGGTTCGTCGGCAGATACATGGAAATCTCATCGGGGCAGCCAGGCACGGAATTTGGAGTAATGGCGAAGCCACGGGCGGGATAGCAGTCGCCGTAGACCCAGTTGGCGCCGTTTTCCATTTCGGGGCGCATGAACGCGTCGCCGTAGCGATGGAAGTCCTTTCCGTTACGGGACACGATGAACACGCAATCCGTGATAGCCAGTCCGAAACGTCGGCTCAGCGTCATGCGGTTTTTGCGCAAGTCCCTGCCGCCCAGTTCCTCAAAGCTGCCGTTCCATGCCGTGCGCTCAATGTAGCGGGAGGGGAATCCGATGTAGATTTGGGGAGCGCGGAAATAGGGGGAGACGGCGTTGGTGTAGAGGGGAATGTCCACACCGTCGTCGAAATTGAGCAGCACGGGATCGGTCCAGGTCTTGAAGTCTTTGGATTCGATGTAGCGGATGTCCCTCACCTTGCCGGGGGCCCGGGGGTCGTCCGTTTCATGGAAGTTCCTGATATAGCCGCGGTAAAGTCCCGCGACAGCATCCCAGAAGACCACGTTGAGGGTGTCGAAATAGCCTTTGGTGGTGATGAGGTCGCCTTCGGTGAAATGGATGCCGTCCGGACTGGGATACACGCGCAGGCCGACGGCGCAGTCCGCGCCAATGCCTTTGTAGCGGGCTTCCGGCGGGCAGGCGGGGTTGTCGTCGCGGAAGACCATCAAATCGTTGATTCCCGCCTTGTCATGGTTGAAGCCGGGGTACACGATGATGTTGTTGTCCTTGCTGCCCTCGAATTCCACGATGCCCAAGTTGGGTTTGATCCAGTTGATGCCGTCCGCGCTTTCCGCATAACCGATGACGATTGGCTTCACGGGTTTGGCGTTCGGCTCCGCGCTGGGGGTCTGCCAGCTGGTGTAATACAGACGGTAGGTGCCCTTTTCATTCTTGCCGTCGATGCCTTTGTAGGCGTCGTCGAAGAAGAGATTGTGGTAATTGCAGCCGGAGCCCTCCCACGACCCGTCATGCGTAAGGACGCTGCCGCGATACACAGGATGGTGGAGCTTCAGCTCCGCACTGGTGCGGGAGGCATCCAGCAAGGCGGCGTCAAAAAAGCATTCCCGATTGTTACCGATGGCATGAACGACGGGCTCAGCGGCGAACAGCGATGTGGACATGAGCAGTCCTCCAATCAATAAGTTATTCATTTTCATATGGTTACACCTATATAACTAGAAATTTGGAAATGCACCTATTCAGTCATGAACCTTCGAAAGAACTTCGCGTTTAGCCATGGAACGCGACTAAACGATTTGGGTTATTCCGTGGATTCCGTAGACTCCTTGCTATTTGGCGTAGATGGTGTTGCCTTCCGAAATCGTCTCCTGCACCTCGAATTCGGGGGAGATGACGGCGATGTCCGCCAAATAGCCAACTTTCAGCGAGCCGCGGACATGGCCCTCATGGCAGCTTTTCGCAGGGTTGGTGGCAGTCATCATGGCGGCCTCCACGGGCGTGAAGCCAAAGCGGGTCAGCAAGTTCTTGAAGACCTTGTCCATGGTCAGACAGGAGCCGACGATGCACTCCGGATCGTCCACAAGGCGAGCCACATCGCTCATGAACATCTGACGGCCATCCTCCATGGGGAAGGTGGCGCCAGTAGGCAGGCCGGCTCCGGCCAACGAGTCCGTGATGGCGATGAGATGGCGGGCGCCGGCGGCGCGGTGGGCCAACGTGATGAGTTCCTGCGGGACATGGATGCCGTCGCAGATGATCTCCTTCTGAAGGCGGTCATCGATGAGGACAACATCCGCCAGGCAGGGTTTGGAGACGCCGTGGTACACGATGCGTCCGTCAAAGGTGTCAAACAGATGGCAGACTTGGGTGACGCCGACGGCGACGGCCGCGTTCTTCTGGTCGTTGGAGCAGCCGGTGTGCCCCATGGAAACGGTGACGCCCGCCTGAACCATCATGGAGATAATCGCCTCCACACCAGGCAGTTCGGGAGACAGGGTCATCAGCTTGATGGCGCCGTCAGCGGCGGCCAGCAGCCGTTTGGCCTCCTCCACATCCGCGCCGCGGACCAACGCCTCCGCCATGCCACCACGATGGTCATAGTCGATGAACGGCCCCTCATAATGGATGCCGAGGATTTTCGTGGTCGCGGGATTGGGGGATTTCATCAGTTCATGGACGTCCCTTCCGAAGGCCACCATCTTCTCCGGCACGTCGGATGACAGCGTGGGGCAGACGCCCGTCAGGCCTGTAGGCGGCGCAAAAGTGGCCATGCCCAACGCCCCCTCACCGCAGTCTGCGCCGTAAGGGCCAATGCCGTGGGTATGGACATCGATGAAGCCGGGGGTGATCCAATTGGCGTCCGCTCGAGCCTCCCCCTGCCGTTCCATGCGGGAAATCCGTTTGTCCGCAAAGGTCAAGGTTCCGAAGAACACCTGCTCTTCCGTGATGATGTTTCCAGTAAGGGCGCGTTCCTGCATCTGCCTCTATCCTCGATAATCCATAAGTTGCTTATACAAAATAACTTACACAAATCACGTCCACAGGGTTCCACGGTCTCGACGGAGCCAAATCACGGCCTCAGACCATAGCCTATGCGGACAGCCTCTGAATATCCCATTCCAAATTCCTATATTTCTAATTCCTAATTCCTAATTCCTAATTTCTAATTCCTATTCAAGTCCCACGGCGGCGCAGACCTTGTGCAAGGTGGCCTGCGCGACTTTGCGGGCGCGGCTTGCGCCATCCTGCAGAATATCCTCCACCAATTGGGGCTTGGCAAGATATTCGCTGCGGCGTTCGCGGGCTTCGGCGAAATACTCCTTGTACTTCTCGAACAGAGCCTGTTTGGCATGGCCGTAACCGAAATTGCCTCCAAGATACTTTGCCCGAAGGGCTTCGCACTCCTCCGGCGTCCCCATGAGCTTGAACAGCTTGTAGACGTTGCAGGTATCCGGGTTCTTGGGCTCCTCCATGGGCGTGGAGTCCGTCACGATGCTCATGAACTTCTTGCGGATTGCCTTGTCTTCTCCAAATATCTCAATGGCATTGCCATAGCTCTTGGACATCTTCTGTCCGTCCAGGCCAGGGATGACGGCCACTTCCTCCTGAATCATCGGTTCGGGGATGGTCAGGATGTCGCCGTAATGGTTGTTGAAGCGGATGGCGATGTCCCTTGTGACTTCCAGATGCTGCTTCTGGTCCTTGCCCACAGGCACGACTTGGGAGTTGTAGAGCAGGATGTCCGCCGCCATCAGCACAGGATAGCTGAAAAGCCCCTGATTGGCCTCCATGCCTCTGGCCAGCTTGTCCTTATAACTATGGCAACGCTCCAGAAGCCCCACGGGGGTCAGGCAGCTCAAAATCCAGCTAAGTACTTGCACTTCAGGAATATCTGACTGGCGGAAAAACACGGTCTTTTGGGGATCCAGTCCACAGGCGAGAAAATCCAACGCCACATTGAAGGTGCGCTGCCGCAGGGCCTCCGGATCCGGAAGCACGGTCAGTGCATGGTAATTGGCGATGAAATAAAAGCATTCATTTTCCTCCTGAATGCTCAACGCGGGCCGCATCATGCCAAAATAATTGCCCAAATGGAGGGTGCCAGAGGACTGGACGCCGGATAGGATTCGTTTTCCTTTCATCGTGTCAACCTTTACATTTATCTTATAGGAACATGGGATTTGTGCGTTCTTTTCCAATTGTCGTGGTCTCTTCGTGCCCAGGGAAGACTTGAGTCACGTCCGGCAGGCAGAGCAGCTTCTCATGAATGGACTCCATGATGGTCTTATAGCTGCCGCCGGGGAAATCCGTCCGGCCGATGGTGCCTTTGAACAGCGTGTCGCCGCTGAACAGGAGCTTCTCTTCGGGATAATGGAAGCAGACGCTTCCCAAGCTATGGCCCGGTGTGTGGAGGACGACAGGAGTGATGCCGTCAATCTTCGGCAGCGCCACCACGGGCTTCGGAAGATCGTCAGCGGCGGGAATCCACGGCAGCAGGGCGTTCTTCGGGTCGTTATACAGAGGCAGCTCGTCCCGATGAATCCACACGGGAATGCCATAGGCCGCCGTCACGGCCCCCACCGCGCGAATATGGTCCACATGGCCATGGGTCAGCAGGACGGCCTTCGGCTTCAGGTTCAGACGAGTCACCTCCGCCTGAATCCTCTCCGCATCATCTCCCGGATCCACGATATAGGCTTCCATGGTGTCGGAATTCCACAGCAGATAGCAGTTCACCGACAGCACGCCAACATGTATCATTTCCATCTTCAGCATAGCAGAACCTCTTTCTCAAACATGAAACTTAAACTATAAATCCTATGTCCTGTTTTACAAGACGCTCCGTTCCCCATAATAGGAGTTTATTATCCACTCAATGGGATGCCTCTGCGATTGGCATGTTCCTCTCTTCACTTTTCACTCTTCACTTTTCACTCTTCACTTTTCACTTTTCACTCTTCACTTTTCACTCTTCACTTTTCACTCTTCACTTTTCACTCTTCACTCTTCACTTTTCACTTTTCACTCTTCACTTTTCACTTTTCACTCTTCACTCTTCACTTTTCACTCTTCACTCTTCACTTTTCACTCTTCACTTTTCACTCTTCACTTTTCATGTCCCGCCCTACAGCGCAAGCTGAGTATTCAGGCGGATGCAGGACCAACTGTGCGCAGGAAGAGTCGCCATCACGGAATCGCCCTTTGCCGTCAATGCGGCCTCCGTCAGTTTTTGTGGACAAAGCGGACTCCGCTCCGGCGTATTGAAGGCCTTTTCGTCCTCACAATGAAGCGTGACCGCCTCAAGGAGTCCTTTTGCCACGCCGCCGCCCAGTTCCAGGTTCATGTTGCAGGGTTCCTTATGCAGATTGGTGACGAAGACCGCCAATTCGCCGTTCTCCGCCAAAATGGCACTGGCCTGCAAATCCTGCGGCAAGTCACTTAATCGCAATGACTTGCCACATCCGTAGCGGGCGGCATAGGCCATGGGATAGAAATTGCCCTGCCGCCAGAGGACGCCGCCGGGGGCCGTGCGGACAGGGGCGATGACATTGACCAATTGGGCCACGCAGGCCAGGTCAACGCAGTCGCAGTGGCCATGGAGGAAGCGTGAAAGGAAGGCGCCGCACAGGAGAACCTCGCGGATGGAATAGTCCTCCTCCAGCAGGTGCATTCCCACGGTGTACGGCAAGCTGCCCTTCGCCTTGTCGTCGCCATTCCAGATGATCCATTCGTCAATGGCGATGCCCACGCGCCGCTCCGACTTGCGGCTTTGGCGAATGGCCTCGATGATGTCCGCGCACTCCCGCAGGGTCTTCTCATGGACATACAACGTATGATAAAAGGCTTCGTCGGGGTCGTTGGAGCCGAAGCCGAAATGGAGCGAGAGGGCGTCCACGTGGTCATAGCAGATTTCCAGCACCTTCCGGTTCCAGTCGTTGTCGTAGCCGCAGCCGCAGAGCAGACATTTGGCGTCAGGGGAGATGGCTTTGATGACCTTGGCGCACTCCCGTGCCCGAACCGCATAGGTTTCGGGAGGACATTGGCCGAACTCCCACGGCGCGTAGAGTTCGTTTCCAAGACAGAAGTATTTGATTCCAAATGGGTTAGAATCTCCATTGGCCTTCCGCTGCTCGCTCAGTTCCGTCCCGCCGGGGAAGTTGCAGTACTCCACCAGCCGAGCGGCGTCCAAGGCGTCGCGAAGGGAAAGGTTGAGGGTGACCATCGGCTCGATTTCGCATTTGCGGCACCAATGGACAAACTCATGCAGGCCGAACGTGTTCGGCTCCAGCTGTTTCCATGCCGGATCCAGCCGTGCCTTGCGATGGGGCCCCACGCCATCCTCCCAACACCACAGATCCGTGAAACAGCCGCCTGGATAGCGGGCGACGGCGATTTTCAGCTCCCGCATCGTCGCCATCACGTCCTTTCGAAACCCCTCCTCATCCGCCTGCGGGTCGGCGGGATCGTAGACTCCGCCGTAGACGCAGCGTCCCAAATGCTCCACCAATCCGCCGTAAAGCATCTTGGTGGCGGTTCCTATGGGATTCTGAAAATCCAGCCTGAGATTCAACTTGATCATGGGTCTCTCGTTTTATATAACTTGTTTATAGACAATGACTGTAACGATTCAAAAGGAGTCCACGGAACACCCAGAAGCTGGTGAATCTTATTGCAGTTAAAACTATAACTTATTTATAGATAACGATTTATGGCTTCTGATACGGTATCGGCCAGCTTTCGGTAGCCGACTTCGCTGAAATGGCAGCCGTCCTTCTGGTCCGCCGCCAAAGGAAGAGCAACGGCGTAGAGGTCGTTGACGGGCACCTCCAACTCCTTGCAAACCGCCCTCGCCACGTCGTTATAGTCTGCAATCCAGTTCCATGCGTCATAACGAACCCCGTAGGCCGGCACTGGCGTGCTCGTGCCGAAAATGACCTGGGTCCCATGGCGCTTCAGGTTCGTCAGAATCTCGCGGGTGTTCTCTCCATACGCCTCCGCCGATGTGCGCCCATGATAGCCCAGCTTGTGGATGCGTTCCAGACGTCCTTGATAATCAAGGGGTTCCATTTCTTCCGCATGCTGTTCGTAGAGAAAAATCTCCTCCTTGTCATTGATGAAATGATGGTCCCAGATGCCAAAATTCACATGAATCACATCCCACGGACGCTCCCCAAGCCACTGCTGCACCTTGCCTCGCGCCTCCAGATAGAATTCCGACGGGCCGCAATTCTCTGCTGGACGTGTGACAAATGCCTTGTCCTTAAGGAGTTCCACAACAAAGGGTGTATAGCCAAGGGAAATGGAGTCGCCCAAAATCAATACCCGGGGCAAGGCGCTTTCCGCCGCTTCACCATCCATCTTCCGAATCAAATCCTTTTGCTCCCAATCCATCATGGTCCATTCTCCTTGAAGTTATGCAGGCCATCGGTTAATGCAAGACACTCCATGCGAAAATATACTCCCTGTATTCCTGAAATGCCACAAGATGGCTTCCGCATTTGACTTCAATGGCAGTCCAATGTCCAAGGCGCAACTGCCAGATGCGGCGGCCCCTCTTCCCTTGCGGTTCCCATCAATCGCATTATATTAGATGCATTATACGGGGCACAATCTTGCTTTTTTCATGAGATTGTGCCCCGTATAACGAATTTTCATGGCTGCAAACAGGAGAAATCTTCCATGGTCGGACGCATCAAAGAAAAGCAGTATCTGCTGGAAATGGCAGAGCGTGAGGAGGCCCAACTCATCGCCGTCTATGGGAGACGCCGTGTCGGCAAAACCTACCTTGTACGAAATGTTTTCGGCCAAAATCTCTTCTTTGCCCACACAGGCCTGTACAACGTCAGCCTGCAAGAGCAATTGGAGGCATTCAGGGATTCTCTGCTGCGTCATGGAGCTCAAAACGTCGGCAAACTCCGCAGCTGGCGAGAAGCGTTTCTCGCCCTTGAGCAGTTAATTGTCAACAGCAAAGATCAAAAGCGAATTGTGTTTTTGGATGAACTCCCCTGGCTGGACACCCCGAAGTCATCGTTTGTCGCCGCCTTTGAACATTTTTGGAATGCATGGGCATCTGCACAGCATAATCTCTTGGTTGTCTTCTGTGGTTCGGCGACCTCTTGGATTATCAACAAAGTGCTGAAAAACAAAGGCGGACTGCACAACAGGGTGACGGGACAAGTCGCCCTTGAACCGTTCACGCTTGGCGAATGCAGAGAATATGCAGATTCCATGGGACTTGCCTATTCAGACATGGACATCACCGAAGGCTACATGATTTTCGGCGGCATTCCGTATTACTGGAGTTTCCTGCGCAAAGGCGAAAGTCTTGCCCAAAGCGTTGACAGACTGTTCTTTGTCAACAATGGCCCCCTTCGCCATGAATTTCTTGAACTGTACAACTCCCTCTTCAAATCAGAGGACTACCATATGAAGATCGTCAGCGCATTGGCGAAGAAGAAAACCGGTCTGAAACTGAATGATCTGGCCGCCGCGCTGAGCCTTCAAAAGGGCGGCAGCCTCTCCAGACATCTGGAGGAGTTGGAGCAATGCGGTTTCATCCGCAGTTGCCAAAGCTGGGGGAAAAAGAAGAAAGACACCATCTATCAGCTCATGGACAACTTCACCCTCTTCCATTTCGCATTCATTGATGGCATTTCAAATTCCGATGAGCACTTCTGGTCCGCCTCTTCAACCAGCCCATCCGTGCAGACCTGGAAAGGACTCGCCTTCGAGAGAGTCTGCCTCATGCATGTTCCTCAAATCAAGAAGGCTCTTGGCATTTCAGGTGTATTGACTCATACCTATGCATGGCAACACAGACCTGACGACGTATATCCTATAGGAACGCAAATTGACTTGATCATCGAACGCGCCGACCGCATCGTGAATGTCTGCGAAATCAAGTGGTCGGCTGCGCCATATGTCATTGACAAGGAATACGATGCAAAACTGCGTTCGAAGATCGGCGTCTTCACGGGTGTCACAGGTACCCGATTAGCGGTCCATCTGACGATGATCTCGACCTTCGGAGTCGTCCACAATATGTATTGGAACACCCTTCAATCCGAAGTTCTTCTGAAGGAACTCTTTGCCGTTTGACGCCTCCCATGCTCACGGCAATTCGATTCTGAAATGCCACACGATGGCTTCCGCATTGCACTTCAATGGCAGTCCGATTATCTTAATTGGCATGAAGAAAATGCGGTGCATTCTGTTTCTCCTTTTGCTGTCCATGGCTTGCATTCCCGCCAATGGGCTTGAACGCTTGCAGAAAAGGAGTTTAGGGGATTATGGGCGCTTCGCCCCACTGACTTTCGCCTGCGAACTGATGTCCCTTGACGAGAGCTCCACATCCGGCAACCGTCTTCTGACCACCCCTTCGCTGGAAACCTCCCACGGAAAAATCACCATCCGGACGGCCTTTTTCCCCTCTTGCGGGATTGTTCAAATCCGTCCGTCCAAATACGCCATGGCCTTCCATTCAAGGAGAAAGGACTTTCCCATTCCGCTCAGACGTTGAGCACGGCGATGCCGCAAGGCATCCTGTGTCTTTACATCCAAATTTCACGTCTGTATACCATATTCTATATATAGGGAGGAATGCAAGTCATGTTCTCGAATTTTGATTTCGTTGCCTGGCTTTTAGGGTTCATTGGTTTTGGGACGGTCGCCATCGCCGTCCTCATCGTCCTTTGGCTGCTGGTTGAAGAGCCGTTCGCCGCTTTGAAACGACGTTTCAGCCACCCGAAGGACAAAACCGCCCCCCATGACCAACCGAATGACGGCCAATAACCGCCAGTATCTGGCAGACGCGAGGGTCCCTTTCCCCTTGCGGTTCTCGTCAATCACAATTGATGCCTTATACGGGGCACAATCTTGCTTTTTTCATGAGATTGTGCCCCGTATCTCGCTTTTCACTATTCACTTTTCGCTTTTCACTTTTCACTATTCACTTTTCACTTTTCCGCGTCCCACGTCCTGCGGCAATCCCCCGCGACAAAAGTCCCCGATGTCGAATTGCAGAATGCCATTGTGTCATTATCTTAACGAACAGCAAAGAACCTCATTCATATATATATTGTATAAGGAAAAGCCATGCTGAAAATCTCCGCCCTGCGCATCGACTATCTGAAGCTTGACGCCCACTACCGCTCCCACGTCTGCGACAATTCGGCCCCCCTGTTCACGTGGGCTGTCCAAAGCGACGCGGACAACGACAGCCAGACCGCCTGCAAGGTGACCGTCGCCCGCGAGGACGGCCAGCCGCTGTGGGACAGCGGCTGGGTCGCCACCGCCGAACAGTCCCTGCGCTACGGGGGGCCCGCCCTGCCCGAGGCAGAGCGGCTAAACGTCGCCGTCGCCGTCAGGAACCGCACCGGCGAGACCAGCCCCGTCCGCGAGGACTATTTCCATCTCATTGCCGTGCAATGGAAAGCGCCGTGGATTGCCATGGCGGACGCACCCTCGCTCAACGCCGCCCGCTATTTCCGCAAGGACTTCTCCGTGAAGGACGGCCTGCGCCACGCGACCCTCTACGCCTGCGGCATCGGCTACCAGAAGGTCTTCATCAACGGCCAGCCCATTGACGACTGCCCCTTGGACCCCGCCTTCACCCAATTCGCAAAGCAGTGCCAATACGTGTTTTACCCCAATCTGGAGACCCGGCTCAAGAAGACGAACTGCATTGGCGTCCAGGTGGGCCTGGGCTGGCGGGACAATGACGCGATCTCCCGCCTCAAGAAGAGCCGCGGCAAGGACTATTTCGGCGGCGACCCCATGCTCACCGCCATGCTGCGGCTGGACTACGCGGACGGCTCCGTGGAATGGCTCCTGACGGACGACTCATGGCAGTGCGGCGTCGGCCCCATGGTCTACAACGACATCTTCAACGGCATCACCTACGACGCCCGCCTGGAGAACCCCGCCTGGTCCAAACCCGGCTGGAAGGAATTCCCCAAGGCGCAGCTCAGCGACGGCCCCGGCGGCGCCCTCGTCCCCATGACCCTGCCCCCCATCACCTACTGCGAAACCTATAAGCCGTTGACCCAATGGGCCATCGACGGCAAATGCCATCTGGACTTCGGCCAGAACATGGCGGGCGTGGTCACCCTCCGCATTCCCGCCGGCCTGCCCGCCGGAGCGGAGATCCGCATCCGCCACAGCGAGGAGCTGGACGAGGACGGCCGCCTCTACACCATCCCCCTGCGGAACGCGAAGGCCACAGACACCTACATTGCCTCCGGCAGGGAGGACGGCACCACATGGTTCAAACCCTGCTTCACCTACCACGGCTTCCGCTACGTCTCCGTGGAGGGCCTTGGCACCGCCATCGACCCGGAGGACATTTGCGCCGTCACCCTACGTAACAACCTGGACAAGAGCAGCTTCTTCACCTGCGGCAATCCGCTGGTCAACAAAATCCATGACATTGCGCTGGCCACGGAACGCGCCAACATCCACGGTGTGCTGACGGACTGCCCCCAGCGGAACGAACGGCAGGGCTGGCTCAACGACGCCACCGTCCGTTTCGAGGCATTTCCCTATTGCTTCGATGCCGACTCCATCTACCGCAAAATCGTGCAGGACATTCTGAACGACCAGAACGCGGAGGGCGCCATCGGCAGTACGACCCCCTACGTATGGGGCAACCAGCCCGCCGAACCCGTCTGCTCCTCCTTCCTCATCTTGGGGCGGGAAGCCTATCGCCATTTCGGCGACAAGGACCTGGTCGCCAAGGGCTACGAGGGCTTCCGCGGCTGGACGGAATGCCTGCTGGCCCACAGCGACGACGGCATCGTCAACTACAGCGACAATGGCGACTGGGCCGGCCCCATGTACGCCTGCAAATCCCTCCGCGATCCCTGCTCCGCCGTCACTCCGGGCATCTTCATGTCCACGGGCTACTCCTATTTCAACTGCCGCACCATGGCGGAGTTCGCCGACATTCTCGGCAAGGAGGAGGACGCCAAGCTCTACCGCGAGAAGGCGGAGTTCGTGAAGAACGCCCTCATGAAGAAATGGTATGATTCGGAGAAGAAGATCTTCGCCACCGGCTCCATGGCCTGCCAGGCCTTCATGCTCTGGCTGGACCTCTTCCCCAAAGGCGACAACATCACCGCCGCCGCCAACCTGCGGGACGATCTGGTCAAGAGCAACTTCCGCTTC